>Ga0207671_10000044_pt1 | contig 205065 bp, 196 predicted proteins | sample KBSC24metaG_FD_184352 | JGI IMG/M metagenome (GOLD analysis project Ga0207671, IMG submission 184352) | Corn rhizosphere microbial communities from Kellogg Biological Station, Michigan, USA - KBS C2-4 metaG (SPAdes) (version 2) | ecosystem: Host-associated > Plants > Roots > Rhizosphere >...
GTAGCGCTCGGGGCCACCGTCCTCCAGCGCTTCGACCACCTGGTGTCAATGCGCGACCCGGAAGGCAACGAGTTCTGCGTCGAACCCGGTCCAGTCAACTGAGACCACTGAGAGCTGAATGGTTACCCTCGTTGAATGCGCCGCAGAACTTCCCGTCACGGTCGCGAATCAGATACTTGAGCGAACATCCGGCGTCCTCCGGGTCCATCACCAGGTTCCGGGCGGCCTGGGCGACCCAGGAAGCCGTGGGGTGTGCTGTGGTCCCGAGAATGCGGATCCTACGGGTGGCGTGTTCGATGACGGCCAGGATGTACTGGCGCGGCCCGGTCAGCGTGACCGTCTCGATGAAGTCGCATGCCAGGATTGTCTCGGCCTGTCCGCGCAGGAACGCCGCCCAACTGGTCGCGGCCCGATCCGGCGACGGGTCGACGCCAGCGTCCCTGAGGATCTCCCACACGGTGGAAGCAGCGCCTGTGACGCCCAACAACGCCAGCTCGCCGTGGATACGCCGGTAACCCCACGTGCCGTTCTCACGGGCCAAACGCAGCACCAGCCGCCGGATCGAGGCCACAGTCCGTGGACGCCCGGGACGCTTGGGCCTGCTGCGGGTGGCATGGCGCCGGTTGAGTAGATCGCGGTGCCAGCGCAGGACGGTGTCCGGACTCATGATCAGCTGTAGCTGGCGCAAGGTCCTGCGCGGCAGCGTGCCGAGCAACGCCGCCAGCAACGCCCGATCAGCGCGTTCGAACCGGACCCGTTCGGTACCCAACTGGCGCTGCAAGACCCGGAGCTGGTGTCGCAGCGCCAAGATCTCCGTCTCCTTCTCCCGGCTGCTCATCGGAAGTAGACGCAACGCAGCGAACGTATTCGACACCGCCAGATATCCGAACCGGACCAGCACGACCAACCATCATCGCCGTCTCGGGTGGGCGCCGCACCGAAAACCGGCTGATCACTCGCCGCTACACAGCGACGGACCAAACCGATCTTGACCAGCACGGACACCAATTTCGGCACGCACAGGGCTCCGGCGGTGTGGGTGCCGAATGTTTCATCCATGCAGATCAGGCTGCGCGCTCGTACTCGTGCAGGATGCCTGTGGTGGTCAGAAACGTGGCCACCGGGGTTGACCAGGGCTGTTATGCGGCAGTCTCGTACTCGTTGATCAGTCCTCCGAGGACGCGTTTTCGGTGGATCCGGTCGATCTGGGCCAAGAACGGGATCATGTTCGGGTCGTCGTCTGGGGCGAGCAGGCTCATTCCGTCGCCTTGGTGGCTGCGGCCGACGTTGTAGTGCGCGATGTACTCGTTCAAGACGACGCGCAGATGGTGTTCGCCGGCGATGAGGATGCGGTCGGTGCACTCGCGGCGAACGGTGCCGACGAACCGTTCGGCGATGGCGTTCATCTTCGGCGCTTGCGGCGCGGTCGTGATCGCGGTGATGCCGGTCGTGCTGAACACCGCGTCGAACGCGGCGGTGAACTTGGCGTCGCGGTCCCGGATGAGGTGGGTGAAGCGGCATCGGGCGGTTTCGAGGTCTGCGGTGAAGTCCCGGGCCAGCTGGGTAGCCCATGCGGCGGTCGGGTATCGGGTGATGCCGAGCAGGTGGACCCGGCGGGTGGAATGCTCGATGACGAAGGCTATGTAGAGCCTGGTGAGAGTGAACGCGCAGTCGACGTGGAAGAAGTCGGTGGCCAACAAGGTGTCGGCCTGTGCCCGCAGGAATGTACGCCAGGAATCGTCACGGTGTTTCGGTGGCGGGATCCTGTGGGCACGCAGGACCTTGCGGATCGTGGCCGCGGCCACACGGTGTCCGAGCCGGCGCAGCTCTGCGCCTGCCGATAAGGTCGTTCAGGCAGGTCAGGCCGCGTGTTGGTACTCGTGGATGATGCCACCGAGTCGGTCGTGTCGACGGATGTCGGGGACAGTGATGTGGAGTGGGTCGGTGATCGGCGCGGGTACTGCCCGCAGCGGCGCGGCCTGCTCCAACGCTTGGTGAGCGCGGTAGCGGTTGTAGTGCGTCTCGTATTCGCGCAGGGCGTACAGCAGGTGACGCTGGTTCCAGATCAAGATGCGGTCCAGCAGCTCGCGGCGGCAGGTCTGCACCCTCCGCTCCATCACCGAATTCATCCGCGGCACGCGGATACCGCTGAGCACGACCTGGATCTCGGCCTGTGCGAGGATCTCGTCGAACAACGGCGGGAACTTCGCGTCCCGGTCCCGGATCAGATATCTGACTGTGACTCCGGCTTCCTCCAGGTCCATGGCCAAGTTCCGCGCCGCTTGGGTGACCCAGGCAGCGGTGGGGTGTGCCGTGGCGCCCAGCACCCGTACCCGCCGGGTGGCATGCTCGATGACGGCCAGGATGTACTGGCGCTGCCCGGTCAGCGTGACAGTCTCGATGAAGTCGCACGCCAGCAACGCGTCAGCCTGGCTGCGCAGGAAATCGGCCCATGTCGTGGCGGTGCGTTCGGGCGCCGGGTTGATGCCCTCATCCTTGAGGATCTCCCAGACAGTCGAGGCGGCGACCTTGATGCCCAAGGTGGCCAGCTCACCGTGGACCCGGCGATAACCCCAACTCGGATTCTCCCGGACCAGGCGCAGCACAAGCCGCCGGATCGAGGCAACCGTACGCGGGCGCCCAGTTCGCTTCGGCCGGCAGGTTTTCGCGTGGCGCTGGCGCATCAGATCGCGGTGCCATCGCAGGACCGTGTCCGGACTGACGATCAGATGCAGCCGACGCAGAGAATCACGAGGCAGGGACTTGAGCAGCGCCGCGAGAAAGGCCCGGTCCTCGGGTCCGAACCTCACCCTCTTCGAACCCAGCTGCCGCTGCAGAACCGCCAGCTGATGCCGCAGCGCCAATATCTCCGCGTCCTGTCCCGGTCGCTCATCGGCAGCAGCCGCAACACGGCGAAGGCGTTGGTAACGGCGAGATAGGCCAGCCGCAACAGCACAACCGGCCATCATGCCCGACTCCCTGTCCAGATCACAGCGGGTGAGCCGATACCGGACCCACCACCGGCGTGACAGCCCCATACCCGGTTGACCTGCACGGACGAGCTATTCGGCAGGCGAACTCCTCGTCGCTACTACGGGCTAACTGACAAGGGCCGCACAGAACTGGGCGTGTTGTTGCAGGAGGCTCGAGAAGACAGCCGCTTCGCGGCTCTGCGCGGCGATGCCCGTTTCGCCGGACCGCTTGGTGGGTTCGCCTGATGGATGATCTCCTGAAGAGTGTTAACTCCTGGTCAACGCTCCTAATGGTACTTGGTGTGTTCGGTGTAGCCCCCGGCTTCTGTCTTCGTTTGATCGTTATGGCCTTTCCGCGCGGTCATGATCGCCGGAAGGAACTCCTCGCCGAGTTCTACGAAGTGCCGTACGCCAAGCGACCGCTGTGGGTTGCATCGCAACTTGAAGTCGCGGTCTTTGAAGGCTTCGGCAGCCACCTCGCGAAACTCGCCAACAAGCTCAAGACCAGGCGCGCAGCCGTTTATGCGGTTGACATCGTCCCGACCAATGCCGGCCGCCTCGACCTGGCCGTGGGCGCATGGTTTCCTAGCCGGCACGAGCTGGCCACGTCAGGCCTCCACAAGCAGCTTCAGGCTGGGATCTGTGGCAACGGGGCACGCGGCGCCGAGTCAGTGATCGTGGCGGATCCCTACATCGGCGACATCGATCGTGGGGACGAGATCATTTATACCGGCTGTGGCGGACTCGACAATCTTGGCCGGCATGTTGCTGACCAGTCGTTCGAATCTCCCGGCAATGTGGCTCTGTTGACCAGTCACCTTGCCGGCAGCCCGGTCAGGGTTATTCGATCGGCCAAGGCCAAGCAGTGGGGTCCATCGGCTGGGTACCGGTATGACGGCCTCTACCTGGTAGCGAAAGCATGGTCCGAGGCCTCTGGCGACGGCCCGATGCTGTGCAAGTATCTGCTCGTACGGCAGTCGGGTACATCCAATCTCGAATACTAACTTCCCCCAAGGAGGGATTCGGGTGCGTGCCGGGTGTGCTCCTGGCGCGCACCTTCGAATTTGATGATCAGAGGTTCGAATAGGACTGTTGATGCAACGTGGGCAAGGCTGGTCGGCGGGAACGGGTCGGGTGATTGCCAGTGGGTCCGCGTCCGGTTTCGTTCGAATGACGTGGCTAGATGACGCGGCACGAACCGGCACCGCTCGACAGGGTCCGGGTACGGTCCGGGGACGGACGTCCCGGGATGGTCTAGCATCACCCGATACAACCAGGCAGACTCGAGTGTGAGAGATTCCTTCTCAACGAAGGAGTCAACGGATGCGGACTACGGCTACCTGGGTGGGCTTTGCAGGGAGCGGCGTGCCGTTGTAGCTGGTGTTCGCGGGGTTTCCGCCGAGCGCGGCAACGCCGAAGAGGCCTGAGTCGTCACTCAGATAGAGCGGCTCTTTCAGGTCGTTCAACATGCGAGGCGAGTATTCGCCCACGGCCGTCGACTTCCCACTCGACGACGACAGCCGCAGTAGCCTGACATGTCCGGGGCCAATGAAGGCGATGTCCTCCGCAACCGCCGTGATGGTCTCGCCGACTGGCCGGACGAGCGCGTAGGTTGAGGGTGCCGATAACCTGGCCGAGCTGGGATGATGCCGGTTCGTGGGGTTGAAGCTGGTGTACTTGGTCACGAGCCGGTTGTTGGCCTGGATGCGTCTGTCGGTGCGTAATTCGACGGCCAAGGATGTCGAGATCCTGATGTTGCGGCATCAGTTGGCGGTCGCTCAGCGCCGGGACCCCCGCCTAGCACGGAAGCTCACCTGGGCCGACCGGGCGTGGCTGGCGTTGCTGGCCGGGCTGCTGCCGGCATCCCGGTTGTCACGGATCCGGCTGATCGTCACCCCGGGAACGCTCCTCGGCTGGCATCGGGACCTGCTGCGGCGCCGCTGGGCCCGACGGTCACGGCGACAGCCGGGACGCCCCGCCACACACTGGAACATCAAGGCCCTGGTGTTGCGGCTGGCCAAGGAGAATCCGTCGTGGGGCTACCGGCGAATCCACGGCGAGCTGGCCGACCTCGGAATCCGACTCGCGCCTTCGACCGTGTGGGAGATCCTCAAGGCTGCGGGCGTCGACCCGGCCCCATCCCGTAACACCGGCCCGACCTGGGCCGAGTTCCTGCGCTCGCAGGCCGAGGCGTTGCTGGCGTGCGACTTCATGGTGGTCGACCTGATCGACGGGTCAAAGGCGTATGTGCTGGCGGTGATCGAGCATGCCACCCGGCAGGTGCGTGTCCTGGGCGCTACCTTGCACCCCACCTCCGACTGGGTGGTGCAGCAGGCCCGGAACATGGTGATGGATCTGCAGGACACGGGGGGTGCGGGCGAAGTTCCTGATCCACGACCGGGACGCGTCCTTCGGCGCCGCGTTCGACGCCGTGTTCGCCACCGCCGGCATCGCGGTGATCCGGACCGGGATCCGCGCACCACGCCAGAACTCGATCGTGGAGCGCTGGTTCCGCTCTCTGCGTGCGGAACTGACCGATCGCACTCTCATCTGGAACCTGTGCCATCTGATGCGACTGTTCCGTGAGTACGAACGGCACTACAACGACCACCGCCCGCACCGCACCCTCTGCCAGGCCGCACCCACCCGGCCGCTACCGGATAACGTGATCGACCTCGACGACTTCCGGATCCGACGACGTGACCTCGCCGGAGGCGTGATCCACGAATACCGGCAGGTCGCCTAGGTTATCGGCACCCTCAGGGCCAGGCGCGGCGCGTAGGCGTCGAAGTCGTCGTTCCCGGCGAACACGTACACCCACAACTCGGCCAGCGGATCCAGGGCGCAGCCGAGCATGGAGCGTAGCGGAGGTCTGATTCTCGCCCTGGACACGCCGTCAGCTCACTGTCGGTGCTGCTTGCGACCATGGGGACATGCGAACCCTTATGCAGGACGAGCCCCCGGTCGCCTACGGCCAGATATACGTGGAAAGCGAAGGCAGCGAACCGCAGGCTTGGGAATCCATGGGCGGCCAGCAGAACGGCCTGTGCGGCGCGGCGCTGCCGGGCTCAATATTCCTAATCACCGGTATGCACACCGGCAACGTCGCTTTCACTGTGGAGCTCCACGACACCGAACCACCGGTTGGCGAGGAGTGGGAAGACGTCGTCGAGGCGTCGTTCCGGCCGTTCGGCGAGACGTTCCTGCAGTGTTGGGGAGGCGAGGGCTCGTGGCCGCTCGATCTGCCCGCCACCGACCTTCGAGTCCGCTACTGCGCCTGGGGCATGGACGAGGCGCGTGAGGTGAACGTCATCATGGATGACGAGCCCTGTATCGACCGGTACCTGCTGCAGTTCTGGCCGGCTCCGCCAAGCCCGGACAGGATCGTCCGGCAGACAAGCCAGCAGGCGGCCTACTGGCATGAGAACGCGCGTCGGCAGCCGCCACCCCCGACTCCCGAGCAGAAGGCCGAGGCCCAGCGTCTTGCCGCCGCCGCGGCCCGCGAAGCCCAGGAACGACGCGTTCTAGAGTATGAGACGAAGCGCTGGGGCGGTCGGCTGCCGAGCGAGCGCATCCGGGCTCTGCACGGCAATGCCGAAGCCGCCGCCTTGCTCGACACAGATCTCGCCGAGGACCTGGCCAAGGCGCCCGAGGAGGACCAGCTCCGGGTCGCGCGCTGGATCGCACGGCGCGCGATCGCCGAGGCGGGCCTAGCCGACATCGTGTGGATCGCCGAGGCACTCGACGCTGTCGACGCGGGTGAGAGCCTACCTCCGTCGTTCGACGACGTACGGACTGTCTGGGACCGATTGTGGTCCGATCCTGAAGTCCCGGTCACGGTGGTGACGACCGTCGACGGCCGGATCGACAACTTCCGGCAGCAGGCTGCCGCCGTTCCGGCGGTCTTCGCTCTCGGCACCGACGATCGGTTGTGCGCTGCGTTGGAGGCGTTCTTTGCGGCGGCCACCACTTTCGGGCAGGGGCGGACGGTGGAACTCGGTGGGCATATCCGGCACGCGTTCCCCGACGTCTTCGACGCTTATGGGGTTCAATAACCCTGCCGAGGACTTGGGTCTGTGCTGCGGCGTCGTATTCGTTGACCAGGCCGCCGACGACCTTCGTTCGGGTGATCCGTTGGGCTGGGAACGGGATGACGTTCGGGCCGTTCAGTGGCGCCCGCAGGTTCAACTCGTGACCTTGGTGCGAATGTCCGGCGTTGTAGTGCTCCGCGTGCTGCAGGGCGACCCGCAGATGGCGGTCGCTGATGATGAGCGTCCCGTCGGTACATTCGGCGCGGAGGGACTTCACCCAGCGTTCGGCAAAGGCGTTCATCTTCGTGGTCTGCGGTGCCGACTTCTTGATCTCGATGGTCTCGGCGGCGAAGACGGCGTCGAATGCATCGGTGAAGATGGAGTCTCGGTCCCGGATCAGGTATCGGAACCGGTCGGCCCGCTCACCGACGTCGGCCAGGAAGTTCCTGGCCAGCTGGGTCGCCCAGGCCGCGGTGGGATGCTCGGTAATCCCGAGGACGTGCACGCGCCTGGTTCCTAGCTCCAGGACGAAAGACCCATACAGCCGTCTAAGCGTGACGGTCTCTATCTGGAAGAAGTCGGTGACCAGGATCGCTGAGGCTTGCGTCCGCAGGAACGTACGCCACGTCAGCCCGTCACCCCTTATCGGTGCCGGCGGGATGCGGTGGCTTCGCAGAATCTTGCGGATAGTGGCAGCGGCGACCCGACGGCCAAGGCGTCGCAGCTCTCCTTGGATCCGGGTGTAGCCCCACGTCGGATTGTCGCCAGCCAGCTGGAGTATCAGCTCAACGAGCTCCTCGCTGATCGGCGGGCGGGGTTGTCGCCACTTAACTTGCAACCAGCCGCCGGTGCCAGCGCAGCACCGTGCCCGGGGTGATGAGCCGATGCACGCGAAGGTCCCTGGGCAGCAGCCGGATCAGCGCCGCGAACAGCGCACGGTCGGCCAGGTCCAGACGCGGCTTCGGATTGGCCCGGCGCAGGACCGCCATTTCATGGCGCAGTACAAGCAGCTCGACGTCCTTGGCCGCGCCGCTACGACTCAACAACAACAGCCAGGACGCTATCCGGCAAACAAGAGATACATCAGGCGAACAGACACAAGCATCCATCATCCCGCAACGGCCGTAGCGGCAGATCGAATCACCCCAGGTGAACGCCATGGCAGAGTTATTGAACCCCGCAGGGCGCGCAGGATCTTGCGGAGCGTCGCCGCGGCCACGCGGTGTCCGAGGCGGCATAGCTCGCCTTGAATCCGGACCGCATCCCAGGTCCGGTTTTCCCGAGCCATGATTAGGATCAACTGGACGAGTTCGTCGCTGATCGGCGGCCGGCCCGGCGCCTTCGGCTGGCGCCACTTGTTCGCGGCCACGCTATCCGGCAGAACACGAGATACACCAGGCGAACTGACACAAGCACCCCATCATCCCGCAATGGCCGCCGCCGCAGGTCGAATCATCAGGTGAAAGCAACGGCAGTGTTATTGAACCCCACAGGCCACCTGATCCTCCATGCGCCCCAAGTCGCGCCGGATAACCGAGTATTGGTGTAGGACAAGCACGAGCTCCGATCCCAGGTCACGCCCACACGACAGTCGAATTCACGCCACTAATCGAGACGGAAGTAGTCGTCGACGGCGAACACCGTGCTGACGCGCGGGAAGCCGGCCTCGATGTCCTCGGCGGAGGCCTCGGTCAAATCCGGAGGGGCTAGATCGTAGAGGTCGCTCTGCCCTGCGAAGAACTCGATGGATGCGCAGACTGCGTTGAAGTTCTGGTTAGGCATCAGCTCCATTGCCACCTGGCGCCAGCTGCCATTGCGGGAGAATTCAGAGTTCATGACCAGCCAAGGCTGATGGTTCTGTGCGGTTCCCGAACCAAGCCAGGAGAACTCCCGGACGCGGGTCAGGACAATCACCGCCATGTCCGCGTCCGGGAACTCCAACGCGTTGCGCAGGTCGAACGTGATGCACAAGCGAGAAGCCAGTGCAGCGAACCCGAGGTCGGTGAGTTGCGCCTCCCTGAGGAAGTCGCCTCCCCGAATCCAGCCCCTGTCGGGTGTCGAGACGGGCAGGTCGGTCGGCGTCACACCGCGAAGGAGTTCTTCGGCGGAGATCGACATCTGGGTTCTTCTTTCGGTTCTCACGGGCAGGCGTCCAGATGGCCTGCCGGGTCCTTCTTGGAGATGGTCTTACCAGTGGCCCGGTCGACGGTCTGATCCTGCTTATTCATGTAGTTGACGTAGCCGTCGGGGTGCGGGTAGTTACCGGTTGTCACCGGGTCCATGAAGCGTACCCCGGTGACCTTGGGATCCAGGCCCTTGCCGCCGGAGCCGCCTATGTACATGAAGCCCTTGCCTGATTTGACCGGCAGCGGGCCGTAGGCGCCGTCGGGCACCGGGAACATGACCTTGTTGTAGTTGACGAAGTCCGGGGCGGGGCCCACCGGGTAGACCGTGCCGTCCCCGCTGACGACGAAGTTCGGAGGCGTCGGGGCGGCCTTGGCCAGACCGAGGGGGTCGATCCACTCGAGGGGATTGCCCACGTAGGCGTAGTTGTTGGGCGCTGGTGCGAGACCGAGCGGGTCCGGGGTGGTGTAACGCCCGGTCGCCGGGTCGTAGTAGCGATGGAAGTTGTAATCGAGGCCGGTTTCGTCGTCGTGGTACTGGCCCGGGAATCGCAGAGGACAGGTGACGCTGCCGTTGCCTGTGCCTTGTCCCCAAAGGTTCGCCGTGCGGTGCCACTCGGTCCGGCCGTCAGGGGTGACGAGTTCGACCGGTGTGCCCGTCTGGTCGGCGACGATTGCGTGGAACGCTTGGTCCACAACGTCCTGGGGTGCGTTCGCGAAGTACGTCCGGCGGTCCTGTGCCAGTGGTGCCCAGGACTCCGGCTCGTAGTCCCAAGTGGTCGCTGTGCTGTGCCCGGAGGCCGTATCGATCCGGCGTTCCTCGACCAACGCCGCACCGTCCCAGGTGAAGCGGGTTTCTTCGGCCGCCGATCCGTCCGAGGCGAACCGGAGTTTGGCGACACGGCGGCCGAGTGGGTCATACCGATAGCCCCAGCGACTTCCGTCCGGAGTGGTGGCCTGCACCATCCGATCGAGGGCGTCATAGGAGTAGGTCCAGATCTTGGCGCCGCCGCTCAGAAGCTTTCGCGTGACCTTGATCAACCGGCCCTGGCTGTCGTAGTCGTAGTGAGTCCGGCCAGCGCGACGAAGAACCGTGCCCGTCATCTCGCGGTCGCCGGCGGCGTCTCCTTCCGGCGACCGGCTGTCCGCCGCCCGAAGCACGTTGCCCATGGGGTCGTACGCGTAGTCCTCGCTCCAGGAGGAGCCGTGGACAGCGGTGACTCGGCCCGCCGGGTCGAAATCGAACCGCTTCAAGCCCGAGAACGTGTCGGACACTGAGTCCACGACGCCGTCGATGCGATGCGTCCAGATCTGTTCGTGAATCACCCGAGCGCCAGCGGTTGCGGTCTGACCAGCACGCGAGAGCACGCGACGTGCGTGGAGCCGGCCAGCGGAGTCCCACTCGTGGTTGAGGACGATCTCCGGGCCGATCCAGCGCCGAGTCTCCCGGCCTGCTCCGTCGTGGTCGAACCGGATCTCGTGGTCGCCGACCGCGAGAGCCAGGGGCCGGCCGATGGAGTCGTACCGCCACTCCGACGTTCGGCCGGAGGGAGTGGTACGCGAAACCACGCGGCCAAGAGCGTCGTATGCGTAGCTGACGGCCTGCCCGTCGACCGATTCGGTGACGGGGCGGCCGAGGAGGTCCCTTGTGACAGCCAGATCGCAGTCAGCACTGCGAGCCCGGACCAGTCCGCCATCGGCGTCGTACTCGAACACGGTTCGGTCGCCTTCGGACGTCCGCTGCTCGACGACCCGGCCTAGGACGTCGCGGGAGAGCTCGACGGTCTGCCCGGCACCGTTGGTGCGCCGCACCAGGCTGCCAGCTGGATCGAGCGAGTAGGACAGGGCGCGGTCGCTGAAGTCGCTTTCCGAAACCAGCCGCCCGGCGGGGTCGTAGGCGTAGTTCCAGGTCAGCTGCTGAGGGCTGACGACCGCGGTCAGGCGCAGTTCGGTGTCGTGAAGGAACTCATAGCGCGTCCCGTCGGGCTCGATCCGGGCGCGCTGCCGGCCGAACGGCCCGATTTCATAGCGGGTGGTGTTGCCTGCCGCGGTCGTGTGAGCGACCAGCGCCCCGTTGACATCCCAGGTCCACTGCTCAGTCCCGCCGTCCGGCTGGGTCACCGCGGTAAGCCGGCCCTCGGAGTCCCAGGCGAAGCGGGTGACGTTGCCGAGCGCGTCGGTCTGCGCCAAGACGAGACCCCTGTGGTCGCGGGTCGTGGACGAGACCGAGCCGTTGGTGTCCGTCACCGAGACAGGAAGTCCGGCGGCATTGTTTTGGATGACGGTCCGCGCGCCCAACGGATTGATGATCTCGGTGAGCGCACCGCGGTCGTCGTACACGTTCCGCGTCGTCGCGCCGATCGGATCGATGCTTTCAACAAGGTTGCCCTGCGCGTCATAGGTGTAGTGCCACTCCGCGCCGCTCGGTGTGACTACCGAGGCAGGGAAGTTGTTGGCGTCGTAGGCAATGGTCGTGGTGCCGCCTGCCGCGTCTGAAACGGTGCTCGGAGCACCGTTCTCGGAGAAGACGTACCGCGTTGTGGAACCGGTCTGGTCGGTCAGGGAGACGATGCGGCCGTAGCGGTCGTATTCGGTGAAGGCTATGTTGCCGAGGGGGTCGGTGATCGAGCAGACGTGGCCGTTCTCGTCGTAGGCGTACGTCGTCTTTTGGCCGAGGGAGTTCGTGAGGACGGTGACACGTTCGTCGTCACGGTATTCAAGGGAACCGGACAGGAAGCCGCCGTCACCGATGCTGCGCATGACGCGTCCGTCGGGACCGTACTCGTAGACGTACCGGTATCCCACGCGGTCGATCCAGGCGGTGACCCGATCAGCCTCGTCCCATTCGTAGGTGTAGGGAATCCCGGAGGAGTCGATGACGCCGGTCAGACGGCCTTGGTCATCGTAGAGGTATCGCTTGATGATGACCGAGTGCTCAGGCTCCTCGGCGAGCAACCTCATCTCGGTGATACGAGGGCCCGCCGCGGTGACCGTGCTGTCGAGGGCCAGGCGATAACCGGGGTGCTCCAAGCCGGTGGGGGTTCCGGCCTCGTCGCGCAGGATGTCGATCCGGTTGCCGTTGCGGTCGGCCATCGCGGTGAGGTCGCGGATCTGGCCGAACTCGTCGCCGTAGTGGACGGCCGGAAAATGCCGGGTGAGGCCGGTCTCGGGGTCGAAGATCCGGATCTCGTCCGTGTCGCGGTCCCAGGTGAGGGCCCATCGAGCGCCTCTGACGGGCAAGACCGGCTCGCCCGCCGCAGGCCTGTCGTAGTGCAGAACCTGCCCGTCGTCGCCGGCGAAGTGGATTCCCGCCTCGTTGATCGAGAGCCGCTGGTCAAGCGTCGAAGACCAGCCTGGGCCGAACAAACGGCCCGTGTGGTAGCCGGACGAATACGTTCGACGCAGGAGGAGCGGTAGCACACCGGGCAATTCGAGATCGGTCTCATTCGTGACCATCTCCCCGGAGACCAGGTCGACGGGGTCGACGCCGTTGGCGCACTTGCTGACTCCATTGGCACCGCGGGCTTCGGCGCCGATGGAGTCTTCCACGCCTCCTCGACTCCCTTGCCGAACTTCCCGGCCAGTGCTCCGAGCGCTTTGCCGCCGATCGACGAGATGGCCTTGCCGCCCAAGAAGGTGAGGCCGAGCATGCCGGCGCCCATGAGGGCGTCGCCCCAGTGGCCCTGCATGGCGTCGCCGGCGATCTGCATGCCGGTGCCGACCAGGGCGATGATGTTGTCGGCTTCGGCCAGGGCGGCGGTGATGACGTCGACGCCGGGGATCCAGGAGGTGGCCAGGGCCAGGACGTCCAGGAAGGGGGCGAGTTCGTTGGCGATGTCGGCGATCTCGCCGCCCCACTTGGACAGGTCCTCGGCGACGTGATCCCACCAGGACTTGTTGTGGATGCCGTCGCCTTGGGCCTTGTGCAGCGCGCTGGCGCAGGTCTTCGCGGCGTTGATACGGTCGTTGTAGGCGTCGTTGGCCTGTTTGGCCAGATCGGCCATGCGGGCCTTGGCGTTGTTCAGGTTGGTCTGCGCGGTGTCGTGCGCGGTCTGCGCATCGGTCACAGCCTGCTGATTCGGGTTCGCCGCCTGGTTCTGCTGCGCGGTCTTCAGATCGGTCGCCGCGTTGGTGGCGTTGGTGGTGGCGCGTTGCAGATCGGCGTGCGCGTCCTGCGCTTGACGCAGCGCGGCATCCGCCTTGGTCTGCGCGGCCTGCAACAGCGGCGCATACGCGGACAGCGCGTCAGAGGCTTCGCTATAGGACGTGTACAGCTTCTGCAGCCGGCCCGGAAGCGGACCGAACTGCCCCTTGAAGGCGTCAGCAGTCTGACCTATCCAGGTCAGCGCCGCGGCGTCCGAGCCGAAGCTGTTCAGGCTCCGGTACGCCGCTTCCACATCATGGGCGAAGTCCCCGAACTCCTTGGCCAGAGCCTGCACCGACTCCACGACCCCAGGCGTCGGATCCCCGTCCAGGCCCAATATGTCCCAACCCGTTGGACGTGCCATCCCCCGAAACCTCCCCGTATCAGACACCCGTCCCCACCGCTGTTGATCTTAGGTGTGAACGTTTCAGCAGGTTATCAGCGCAGATCCGCGAAAAGGACCGGAAGTGGTTGAGGGCGCACTGCTCGTGTCGTCAAGTCCACTGTGCGGCTGTCACCGTGCACTGAGTCTACAAAGACCTTCAGACGGCCTGTAGCCCCCTAGGACCAACTGACTACGGATAGTGCCGACCTTTCAAATCGCAGCTTCGAATGGCGTTGTTGGCGCCATGCGAACGAGGCTGGCCGGCGCGAACGGGTCGGGGATGGCCAGGGGGTCCGCGTCCGGCTTTGTTCGAAGGGTGCACCGGACGGCGCAGCATGGCGGGGCAGATCTCGACAGTGTCCGGGGGCGGTCCGGGGACGGACGTCCTAGAATGGTCTGGCGTCGCCCGATACGTTCAAATAGACTCGAGTTTGAGGACGCCGGATAGGACAGCATTCGGGTGCAGGGATTGATAGCGAGCGTCAGGTGTCAAGACCCTGATCTGAGGCGCTTCTAATCCGATGGTCGCAGGTTCGAATCCTGCCGGGGGCACTGAGCACATCGGTACCGTGGGGGGCACTGAGCACATCGGTGCAGGGTGGGGCACTGTTCAGATCGGTACCGTGGGGGGCACTGTTCAGATCGGTAACAGCGAAAGCGGGCCCGACGCCAATGGCGTCGGGCCCGCTTTCGCTGTTGGTGCCGCTTTCCTTCTGAGCGGTGGCTGTCGCCTCCTGGATCGTTGTGAGCGTCCGTCCGGTGACGTGGACCTTGATGGTCAGCTTCCGTGTGGGCTGGTGGTAGCGGATCTGCAGGTTGTAGGCGTCGAACAGGGCTCGGCGGATCGGCTCGGGAACGGCATCGAGTTTGTGGGCGAGGGTCGGCAGCTCGTCGATGAGCGCCAGATCATCCAGCGCCGAGGTGCTCGGAACGGGTGGCAGGGCCTCGAGTTCGGCGCGTTTGGCTGTGATCTGCTTGCTGAGCTCGGTGAAGCGCCGCTGGATGCCGGCGCGAAGCTCGCGGAGGTCTTCGGCCGAGGTCTCGTCGTCGAGGACCTCGAGTTCGTCAATGAGGCGGTGCTGTCGGCGCTTGAGCTTGTCGATCTCCGCTTTGAGTGTCTCGGCCTCGTTGCGCGTGGTTGCTGCTGCTGCGGACTCGGCCCGCAGCAGTTCGCCGAGTTCGGCTTCCAGTAGCTCCCTGCGGTGCGGGCCGAACACTCGCTCGGAAAAGAACTGCTGCAGGCACTCCTCCACGGTGTCCCCGCGCAGCCAGATTGATGGCGGGTGGTGCCGGAACCATTCCTCGGTCAGGTGCTGGCGGCGGTCTCGTTCGCACACGTAGTAGACGTGGTTCTTGCGCTCCTTACCCCACAACCGGTGCCCAGCAATGTCGCACTGTATATAGGAGCGCAGCGGGTAGGTGCGCTTGGTGGCCGGGTGAGAGTTCATCCCGCTGCCAGAGCGAGAGGCTTCGCGGCGTTTGGCCACCGGGGCTACCGCGTCGTACATTTCCTTGGTGACCAGCGGCTCGTGGACCGGGTGCGGCGACCAGATCCACTCCGAACGAGGGTTGTACCGGTTGCCGTTCTTAACGTCCCTACGGTTATAGACCATGTACCCGGTGTATTTGGGGTTCAACAACACCTCGCGCACCGCCGACCCGGTCCAGCGCCCAATACGGGCACTGGGGCGGCACGGTTCTGGAGCTGGGTGCCTGACCGGATCCCGGTTCAACATATCCGCGATGGCGTCATAGCCGATCTGGTTCACTGCCCGCATCTCAAAGATCTTCGTGACAACCGGACCTTGGACAGGGTGGGGAACCAGACGGTGCTTGGTGCGACCTTCAGCCCGCTTGGCCGGGACCGGATGCGGCACCTTCTCGGCCTCGTACCCATACGGGGGCTTGCCAATATTCCAGCCCTGGCGGATGTGCTCGATCGTGCCCTCGGCGGACAGCTCAAGCATCTGCAACACGTACCACTCGGCAACAGCCTGCTTCACACGCCGGGTCAGAGTGGGGGTGGCGCGGCGCGCGCCGGGCTCGGCGGAGATCGGTTCGTCGGCGGCGCATAGCGTGACCCCGGACTGTTCCAGCTCGTATTCGATCTTCGTGCCGAAGTAGGTGCGTCGCGCTACGCGCTCGATCGACTCGCAGATGACCACGGCGAACGGGCGGTCCGGGCGTTTGGCGGCGGCCAGTAGGTCCTGGATGCCGCCGTCGCGTGGGATGGGGATGTCGAATTGTTCGTGTCCGTTGCCCCGGCCGCGCTGGTCCAGGTCTTTGCGGCCGGATTCGACGTCGTAGTAGTGGGCGACGATCACCCAGTTCGGCGGCATGGAGGTGCGGCACTTGCGCAGCTGGCGGGGCAGGGACAGCGTGGGGTCCTGGGAGTCCTCGGTGGAGGTTCGGCCCAGCCAGGCCACCGCGACCATCTGCGTGTCGTCGTCCACCGGCGGGCGGGGCGCCGCCCAGGGCACGTCGACGCTGTCGGTTTCATCGCTGAACGAGCGGACGTTCATGGCTGTGGCGGATATCTGTGCGGAGCTGATGGCGTCATCGGTCATCGGTCGGGTTTGCTTCCTTCGTTTCGGTGCGCTGGCCGGCGCGGTCGGCGGCCAGCCAGCGCAGGACGTCGCGGATCGCTTCGGTCTGTCGCAGTCGCAGGGCGCGCTCGCCGGGCCCGTCGACGACGATCCACTGTTCGTCGACGGTCTCGATTTGGTCCCGGCTGTCAGGTACGGACGACCGGTGCCGGGTCAATGGACGCTCCGCGGCGGACGGCTGGTCAAGTCCTGAATCGTCGTCGTGTCTGGATCTGGATACTGACAAAGTCGGCTTTCCCCGTTCGGTGGTGGTGGCGAAGACTGTGGAGGGCCGCGCGGCGTGCCTTTAGAGGCAGCCCTCCACCGCGTTCGCCGAGGAGGATGTAGTGGACAGCGGCTACGGGCGCTGTGCGCCGACGGCTCGCCGGGCCAGTTCGCGGAACGCGGCCTCTGCGTGCGCCGGGACGACGCCGTTGCCGGCCAGGCGCAGCGCGGCGATCCGGGAGACGTCCGGTACGGCGGCGAGGTAGTCGTCGGTCGGGAGTCCCATCACCCAGGCGGTGAACTCCGGCCGAAGCCGGGGGCGGCCGTTGCGTCCCGGCTCGGTCGGGTCCGGAGCTGCCCGGCCGAGGATGTGCTCCCAGCGCCTGACCGCGTCGGAGTAGACGCCCCACGGGTAGGACGAGTGCGCGGTCAGGCCGCTTCGGGCAGGTCCTCGGCGGGCACGGCCGGGTGCCGGGCCAGCCGGGCGATCGCCGAGGTGAGCATCAGATCGCCCTTCGATCCGTGCTGGTTCGGCGAGCCTTTCGTGCCGTCCGAGGCGCGCGGAGTCGGGAACAGCACTACGTCCGCCGGTCGGGTCGGCAGCGCCGAGACCGCGTCGTCCAGGCCGACCGAGTGGCCCCCGGCCCGGCGTGCAGCAGGATCGGAGGCTCCCCGCCCGTCGCCGTCGCGGGCTTGAGGCGTGGGCAGCAGCTTCAAGGAGCCGCTCGGCGTGTTCGCCGGGCCGCCAGGCGAGAATGAACATCCTGGCTCGGCGATGAGCGGCACCCACCTCGGACGCTCGAAGGCAGATCCACTCCGTGTGGTACCCGCTGCCGGCCAGGTCGGCTTGGACCTGCTGGAGGCCGCGTCCTCGGAGCTGAGCAACGTTTTCCAGCAGCACGAGATCGGGTCCCAGATCGCGAACGGCGGCTGCGACGGTGAACCATAATCCACTTCGGTTTCCCTTCTTCATGCCCTCGCCGCGTCCGGCGATGGATATGTCCTGGCACGGCCACCCGGCCGTGAGGATGTCGATGCCCGGCACGGCGCCGCGGTCGGCGAAGTCCAGGGCGGTGATGTCGCCAAGGTTCGGCACCTTCTTGTGGCGGTGGGCCAGGACCCGGACCGCGTCCGGGTCGTTGTCTGCGAACCAGGCGGGCTTGGCGCCGAACACCGCCCTCGCGGCCATGTCCAGGCCGCCGTATCCGGTGCACAGGCTTCCGAGCCGGGGCGCGCTGCTCGAGCGCGGCGGGCTCACGCAGCCACCTGCGAGAAGCCGGGCGGCTGTTCGGGCCGACCGCTGCGGCAGGCCCACGGGGAACAGCCGTCGGGGTCGCCGTCCTCCCAGTGGTCGGCCTCGTCTTGGCCGACCAGGCGCAGATGGCGGCGCTTGGGCGGGGCGTCGATCGGCGCCTGGTCCAGCGGCAGCAGCGAGGGGTGCAGGAACGCCTCGCCGAGCAGCGGCCGGCCGTTGGCGTTGGCGCGGGCGTTGCCGGAGCGGATGGCGGCGTCGAACTCCACCGCCTCGGCCCATTGCTCGGGCTGGTGGTCGCGAAGGTTCCTCCATCCGGCGTTGGAGGTGTACGGGCACCCGACGCACGCCGACTTGCTGACCGCGGCGAACCCGTGTGCGTCGAGGTATGCCTGGGTGTCGGCGCGGGTCAGTCCGAGCTGCAGCAGCGGGAAGGTGTTGACGGCGTACTTCACGCCGGAGTCCTTGGCCCGATGGAACTCGTCAGAACTGATTCCGACCCACATGGACAGGCTCTGGCTGCGCCTGACCCGGCCGATGCGCCCGTCGGCGAAGACCTCGGCTCCGAGGCGGCGGCGGGCCTCGGCGAGCAGGATTTTGATCTTGTAGGTGGAGGTGCATTGCCGGCGCAGCATGCCCTTGGAGCCGTCGGGGTTGCGAATGAACATCGGCATCGTGGAGAAGCGGGAGTTCGGGTCGAGGGCGTCTCGGCGGATGTCTCCGGCCCGCAGCCGGACGATCTCGATTCCGGCTGGCTTGGCGACCTCGTTCTCCAGCCGGTCCAAGGCGGAGTAGGTCTCCGGGCGCTCCCAGCCGGTGTCGGCGAAGGCGGCGTAGTCGATCTTGGGAAGCAGGCCGTGCGCGGACATGAGAAGCAGAGCGGAGCTCTGAACCCCGGCTCCCAGACTGAGCGCGGTGATGGTTCGTGTCATAGGCGTCCTTGAAGAGTTGAAGCGGTGGTCAGGAGGCGTCGGAGCGGAGGAAGCAGCCACAGCCGTTTTCAGCGCTGCTGCAGCCGACGGTCCAGTGCAGGTTCTGCGTCCAGACGAAAAGGTCGAGGAAGTGGTTGGGGATGCCGAGGCGGTAGGCGTGATGGGCGAGTTCGGTGATCTCATCTCCCAGCGGCTGGTCGTCCGCGTCGACACCGTGAATCGCCAGCAGTTGGTCGGTGTATTCGGCGATGTCGGCGGTCATGGTTCTCCAAGTCGTTGTGTGAGTGGGCGTGTTTCGCGCCTGTGGGTGCGTGGCACGTGGCGGCTGCAGGTTCGGCATGTGCAGGGCTGAGCTAGTTGGTCTTCGGCCCGTCACGTGGTGCGGGCAATGTCGTCGGTGCCGGGTGCTTTTCCGGCTGCTCTGCGCATCCCGTGATGACAGCGTGGGTTCATGCGGCGGTCTACCGGCCGCATGGTTTTGGGCAGTCGGTCATGTGGGCCCGCGCGGTGAGGCGGTGATCGTGTCGGGGCCGAGTGCTCAGTGGTGTCGCGACTTGCATCGGCAGCCGGGTCGGCGATCGGGGCGGCGCAGCGCGCAGCGGCAGCCGGGCCGTGCGGGATCAGCGGCAGTGACCTGGGCCTGTCCGGGCCGGGTGGTGTCGGCCTGGTGGCTGGCAATGACGGCGGCGCTCCAGTTGTGCAGGTTCTGGGCGCGCGTCTTGATGTCGGCCAGTTCGGCGCGGACCGCGCGGACGGTGAGTTCGGCGTGGTCAGTGTCGCCGGGCTTGGCCGTCAGGCCGTGGGCGTTGGCGAGGCGGCGGATGTAGGCGTCGGTGTCGAACGGCATGGGGTGGGGCTCCTTGATCTGTTCGCGGCGTGGCTGGACCGGGGCGGTCGGGTGGACCACGGCACGGGGTCGCTGATGTCGTGCACCGCCAGCCGGGCGGCCGGGGCGGGCCGCGGGCAGCAGCACGGGGGGTCGGTGGGCGCCGGGATCTACGGCAAGGGCTGGGTCCCGGAGCGCAGGGTTCGGTCGGCGGTGGCCGTCCCGATGGCCTTCACCACGGCCTGGGCGCGGTTGCCGATCGCGCCGAACTCGGTGCCCAGGGCCCGCAGGGTCAGGCTGATGTCGGATTCGCCGGGGAGAGCCGACAGGTGATGGCTGTCCACCAGGGAGCGGATGAAGGCGTCGATCCGGTAGAAGGCGGCACCGGCCTTCGGCTCCATGTCGTCGGTGAGGTTCTCCCGGCCCCAGGCGATGGCGATCTCCATGCGGACCATAAGGTGCCGGGTCTCGGCGGTCAGGGCCCGTACCGTCAGGTCGCCGTTGTCGGCGTCGGGACGCAGGGAGTGGATGTGGGACAGCGACGCAATGAAGGGGTCGACGGTCGTCAGGTGGATCTCCTTGGTCGGGTGCGGGACGCGTCGGTCTGCGGCTACGCGCAGCGGGGTCCCGGGGCGGCGCCCGGGGCCGGTGCCCTCAGGCATCGGCGGCGGCCGGTGGGGCTCCGGCCTGCCAAAGGGTTCGGGCGATGTTCTGGGCGCCCAGATCGCGGCGCGGTCGGGCGGCGCTGTTCCAGCCGGGGCGGGGCGCCAGGTCGCGGACTTTGTGCCAGCCGGAGGCTTTGAGGCTCGCGCCGGTCTCGGCGCCCTGGGTGTAAGTGATCATGCGGCGGTAACCGATCGCGCGGGCCGCCTTCCACGCTGCGGAGTACAACCGCGAGCAGCTGCCGGGGACGCCGAGCGTGGCCAGGCGGGTGACCTCGAGGGTGTAGCCGTCGTCCAGGTGCCGGGCGACCGGCCGGCCGACGATGGCGACTGCGACGAGGTCGCCGCCGGGCCCGGCCAGACCGACGGAGTACTTGTGGCCCCTGGGCGGTGCGTGGTGTCGGTGGTGGGTTTCGACGAAGGCGCGCGCCTGTTTCAGGCTCACCGGCTGGATCGTGAACTGGTCCCGTGTCGCCGCGCCGGGTCCGGTCAAGAACCGGTCTTGTTGCGCGTCGGCTCGGCCCCGATATGAGTCCCGGCGCGGGAATCGGCGGCGGTGAGGTAGGCGGCGGTCTTGGCGATGGCGGTTCGGCGGCTCAGCGGGTTCCCCTGGGCGGTGGTGCGGGCTGCGGTGCGGCGGCTGGGTCGGCGGGTGGAAGAAGTGATGGGTGTTCCTCGGGAAGGGGTCGGGGGTGTTCGAGCCGGGCCGTGTCGGTCCGGGGCTCGGGCAGGGCGGTCGGGGTTAGCGGGTTGTGCCGGTGAGGCGTTCGGTCAGGAGGTTGGCGGCCGAGACGGCGTCGGCTTCGTCGTGGTTGTGGTCGGCGTCGGAGACGGCGGCGATCTTGTCGCCGACGCGGACGAGGATGACTTCGGGCTGGGAGTAGTTCGCGGCGTTCGGTCCGGCGGCGGCGACGCGGATGCGGATCGCCTCGTCGCCGAGCCCGGCGTAGCTGTCCAGGGCCACGGTTCCGCCGACGCTGGCTCCGGTGGAGTCCGGGGCGGCGAAGCTGGCGCAGCGCTTGGCGAAGTCGCGGATCTCCTTCAGCTGTTTGGCGGCGTCGCCGGGGCTGGTCGCGGCGATCACGAGTTGCAGGCTGGTGCCGGCGACGTCGAGCTCTTCGCTGGCGTAGGCGGCGCGGTAGTCGGCGGTCAGCACGTCGGCGTCGATGGCGGGTGCGGCGGTGCAGTCGGCGGTCGGCAACGACGGCGCCGGGAGGTCGGCCTTCGCGGTGACGTACGTGCCCGTGTCGTACACGCCGGAGATGGTGATCCCGCTCGCCAAGTCCGCGGTCGTGGGGAGTACGGCGCGCAGGGCCGGACCGGTCACGGTCGGCGCGGCCGGGGCGGCTGTCGAGGGCGCGGCGGCGGTAGTGGTCGTTGCCGCAGCCGGTCGCGCATCGGCATGACGGCCGGAGCCGCAGGCGGACAGCGAGGCGGCCAGAGCGCTGGCGGTGGCGAGCGCGGCGGTGGTCTTGGCGAGGGTGGTGCAGCGGATCAAGAGGGTCTCCTTGAGAGTGGTGCGGGCGTCGGTGGCGGGCCGGGATGTTGCGGGTCGATCGGCGGTGATGCGGTTCTCTCTCGGGTCGGTGCCGGGGTCGTGGGTGCGGCGTCTCGGACGACGGCGTGCGGCCCTGCGGCGTCGACGAGGCGGCGGGCGTGGGCCCGGCACAGCCGCAGTCCGGCGGTGCGCGCCGTGGTGCCGGTGGCGATCGGCGGCATCGGGCAGGCCGGGTAGCGGCGTGCTCCGGCGTCGGCGGTCCGGCAGGTGCGGCACCACGGCCCGGCCGGGTCGGTCACCAGCTCAGTTCCGCACTTCCGGCACAGCGGCGGGCGACCTTGGCACCGGTCCGGGTCCGTCGGCATCACACGATCGCCGGGCGGTACTCCGGCCCTTCGGGAACCGCCGCCGAGGGCTGGGGAGCCTGCGTCGCGTCGGGGCTCTGTGCGCCGCCGGGGGCGCGAAACAGCAGGACGTCCTCGGCCACGATGAGATGCAGCGGGATGCCGGCGGCGCGGGCGTTGCGGATGTTGGTGAGCTGGAAGAACGACGGTCGGGTGATGAGCTGCCGGTCGCGGACTCCGGCGATCAGCGCCAGGCACCGCTCGATCGGTTCCAGGCCCGCCGTCACCCCGGCGGCGATGACTTCGCTGGGCAGGTCGACCAGTTCGCCGTCCTCGCGCCAGGGCCGGGCGGTGACCGCGACGACGCCGCCGGAGCGCAGCAGATCACGGCAGCCAGCCAGGATCTCGGCGAACCCGGCGATGAGTTGTTCGCGGCCGGCGTGGGCGAGGTTGTTGCGGTCGGTGGAGTAGCGGTAGTCGAACTTCTGCACCCCGCGCTCGCCGGTCTCGGCGGTGGCCTGGATCTGTCCGTGCGTCGCCGCCCCGTACGGCGGTGAGGTGATCACTAGGGCGGCGGTTCCCAGCAGCTGCGGCGGGACGACCTTGGTGAGTTTGCGGGCGTCGGCGCGGATCACCGTGGCGTCGCATTCGGTGCCGCTTTGGGACCTGGCCAGCGTCACGTTCTTGCGGGCGAGCTTTGCCCAGCGGGGCTCGTATTCGATGCCGAGACCGTGCCGGTTCAGGTGCAGGGCTTCGACCAGGGTGGTGCCGATTCCACACATCGGGTCGACGACCAGGTCGCCGGGCTTGGTGTAGGCGGTGACAGCGTGGGCGGCGATGGCCGGGAGCATGCGCGCCGGGTGCTCCATCGAGTCCTGGACGTAGCGCCCCATGCGTTGGGCGCGGGAGCTTTTCTGGGCGGTGACCCACACCGAGGTGGGTATCCCGGCCAGGGGTCGGACCGGGGTGCCGGCCGCATGGTCGCGGTCGATGGTGGAGGTTTCAGGCAAGGGCGTTCTCCTTCTCGGGCTTGCGGAAGATGAGCAGGTCGCTGTGCGACCGGGCGTGGACGGGCACGCCTTGAGCGCGGGCGAACCAGTAGGCGTCCAGGTCGGCCTGCGGCAGGGCGGGCGTTATCCCCTCGTGATCGATGTAGGAGTCGACGAGGGCGATGTGCTGCAGGTAGACCAGGCCCGCTCGGCGGGCCGCGGCGATCGCGTCCCCGGTGTCGTCCCGGAACCCGGATCCGGGGGTGGGCCGGGCAAGGCGGACGGCGAGGATGCCGCCGTCGGCGAGCATCCGCTTCCCGCCGGCGATAAGCGCATCGAGGGACGTGCGGCCCGGCATCGCCGACCAGTCGCGGATCCCGAAGCCGGTGGTGTCGCCGCGGTCTTCGCGGTCGATGGCCAGGATCGCCACCAGGTCCCAGCCCGCGCGGGCCGAGGCTTCGCCGTCGCCGGAGGGCACCCCCGCCTCGGTGGTCCGGCGGTACCCGGTGATGCTCCCTCTGTGGATCGGGCTGTTGAAGTAGTTCGGGGCGGGGATCCGGATGATCGAGTAGTGCTGGCCGAGGGCCGTGAACTGCCGCACGATCTCGGCGACCGCCCACTCCTGGGTTCCGCCGCAGGCGCCGACGCTCGGGTCGGCGTTTGCGGTGCCGGGGTTGTGGGGGTGGTTGTCGGGGCGGGGGGTGAACCAGACGGTGGCCGGTACTCCGCATCCGCGGATCCGCTGCTTGCGCTTTGCCGGGGTGTTCTTCTCGTCGGAATGGTTGGTGTTATCGGGGTTGTTCCCGCCGGGATTGTTCGGGGGGTTGCGGAGGAGTTCCGTCATCAGCGTTTGTTCGCGCCGTGCGGTTCCGCGCCGTTGTGCTGACCTACCCTAGTAAGCCAATTTCGGGGGGTCAGAGTCTCAAGGTTCAGGTCACGTTTCGATATCGCTATCCCGGGCCTTCTTCGCGCATATAGAGGTGCCGCCTCGCGGGGGACGCGAGGCCGGTGCCGGACACCGCGGCGGTGGGCCGCCCGGGGCCGGTGCGCGCCGTGGCCGCACCGGCTTCCAGGGGCGGCTGCCCGCGTTCGGCGACGTGCGGGACACGGGTGCGCCCGCGCCCGGCTCGGCCCGGCTCCGATCGCCTCGCCGCGCGCCGTGCCCAGGTCCGGCGCAGCCCTCGCGCCGTGGGCCGCACTCGGGCCGAGCGCCGACATAGCGAAGCTGCAGGACCGGGGTCTTCCTCGCACACCGAGCTGCGATGCCCTGCCAATGCACAGGTCAAGAGGGTTTTAGGCACGCGGTAGGCACGCGGTAGGCACGGCATAGGCACGCGGTAGGCACGGCGGGCGCGGCAAATCCGGACGGCGCAGGCTCGCCGATCCGAACCACCGCGGCCACGCACGCTGAGGTCTTTCGATGTCTTACGGCCAGGCGTCGGCGAAGGACCGCACCGCCAAACTTCAAGATCTTTTATGGGCTGTCGTCCGGTGCACCGACCGCCCCCGCGCGCCTGCCGCCGCTGGTCGCGGCGCCTTTAGGCACGCGGTAGGCACGCCGCCGGGCGCGGCCCGGCCAGGGCTGTGCCTACCGCGTGCCTATGGCGTGCCCATGATTTGCCTATGACGCCTCGTTCGATGGAGCTCCCAACCCCGGGAAACCTGTTAGACGGGAGCTTTCACAATGAGTGTCGACACCGACATCGAATCGCCGCTGGAAACCATCAAGTACGCCTTTGCGCAAATGCGCGAGATGCCGTCGGAGATGACGCTGCGGCTTCCCCCGGTTCCGGTCGGCCCGATCAACCGGGTCATGGACCTGGTGCAGATATATGAGGCCGTTCACGGCAAGGACGTCGACGCGGCTTTCCGTGCCCTGGTGTGGGCCCAGGTGATCCGGCTGGCGCGGCGCAAGGAGACCGGATGGTTCCTGGTCGCCGCGGGCCTGGCCTACCCGAAGCTGGTCCACAAGTCGCAGATGCTGGCCGCGAATTTCCCCGGCGACACCGACGAGGACCAGGCCGACCTGATCGAGGCGTTCCTGGCCGCCGTCCGCGACATCGACGTGGAGGACCTGTCAATCCCGGACCTGGCCGCCACCGCCGCCTGGCGCGCCTACACCGCCGTGCGCCGCGAGCGCCGCCGGGAGGTGGCGGCGCCGGCGTCGATGCCCCTGGCCTCCGAATCGGCCGCCCCGGCACCGGAGGTCGAGCACGTCGACATCCTGCTGGCCCGCGCGGTACGCCTTCAGGTCATCACCGCCGACGAGGCGGAGTACATCGGCCGCTCCTACCTGGAAGACACCCCGATCGAGGAGATCGTCGCCTGGGCCGGCATCTCCCGGGCCTCCTTCTTCCGCTACCGCACCGCCGCCGAGACCCGCCTGGTCGCCGCCATCCGCGAAGGACGGCTGTAGGAGCCGCGAAAGCGTCCGTGACGCAATCGTGATCCACGCATTGAGACTTTCGACGCTCTCCACGGCTTACTAAGGGTGCCGGGATAACAAGACCCCGGCACGCCGATCGGCCCCAGGCTTCCGCACCCCGCCCCGTGGTGCTGACCCCTCACAATCGCGAACCCCGACACCTGATCCGAAAAGGAGAACGTGTCGTGCGCGCGGCGGCCTGAACCCCCCTCGGCATCCCGCACAACCGCACCACCTTCTCGCGGCAAACCTCGGCCCTTCACAACCGGTGAGCACTTCTGGCTCCCCGCGCCGAGCGCGTCCCGGATTCCCCCGGACGAGCGCCGCACCTCCCCGTTCCGCACTGAGCACCAAAGGACCCATCCATGCACCACGGCTGTGACCCCGCACGTCCGAAAACACCCGAGCCGCAGGCATCCGCGCCGACTCGGAACCTGGCCCGGCGACGGCGCCTGGCCACGGTGATCTGCTCGACCGCAGGCGCCGCCGTCTTCGCCGCATCCCCGGCCTTGGCCGCCGCCTCCGGCCAGTACCAGGCGGCGGCCGACATCCCCACCGTCATCTCCAACGTCACCAACTGGCTGATCGGCATCCTGGCGGTCCTGGCCACGCTGATGCTCACCATCGGCGGCGTCCGCTACGTCCTGGCGGCGGGCGACCCGGCCGAGGTGGAGAAGGCCAAGACCTGCTTCAAGTCCGCCGCGATGGGCTACTGCCTGGCGGTCCTGGCGCCGGTCGTCGTGACCGTCCTCAAGGGCCTGGTCGGCGGCTGACATGACCACTGCCGAGCCGAAGTCCGCGCCTCCGCGCGCACCGGGCGCCGACGGCCGGGGCCGGGCTTCGGCCCGGCCCGCCGCCCGAGCGATCGCCGCGCTCCTGGCCGCCGTCGCCGCGCTCATGATCGCCGTCCCGGCTGCCGCCGCCGCGAGCACGCCGAAGGCCGCGGCGCCGGTTGCCGCCGCCCCGCCCGCTGCCGATCCGGCGCCGACGCCGAGCCCCTCGCCGTCCGGCCCCGGCATCGGCCTGGGACCCGGCGCGCCGACCCCCACCGACACCGCCCCAGCCCCCGGCGCCACCGGCGGAACCAGCTCCGGCGGCGGGAATAGCGACCCGAGTTTTTGGGACATCCCCGGCCAGATCGAGAAGGCGATCAACGACTGGTTCGCCGGCCTGGTCACCGACGCGCTCAACCCCGTTCTGAGCCTGCTGGGCTCCACGGTGCTGTCCACCCCGGATGTCACCACGATGCCCCGGGTCGGGGAGATCTGGACCACGATGGCGGTGCTGGCGAACAGCTTCTACGTGCTGTTCGTGCTGGCCGGCGGCGTGATCGTGATGACCCACGAGACGCTGCAGACCCGCTATGCGATGAAGGACATCGCACCGCGCCTGTTCGCCGGGTTCCTGGTCGGCAACGCGAGCCTGGCAGTCCTGGGCCTGATCATCCACCTGGCCGACGCCCTGGCCGCCGGAGTGATGGGCCAGGGCCTGGATCCGAAGGCCGCCGGCACCGCCCTGGCCCACATGATCACCGGGAAGATCCTGGGCTCCGGCGGGATCTTCCTGGCGATCCTGGGCCTGGTCGCCGCCGTCATGGGCGTGGCGCTGCTGATCACCTTCATGGTCCGGGTCGCGCTCATGGTGCTGCTGGCCGCCGCCGCCCCGGCCGCTTTAGCCTGCCACGCCCTGCCGCAGACCGACCCGCTGGCCCGGCTGTGGTGGCGCGCGGTCATCGGAACCCTGGCCGTGCAGGTGGCCCAGTCCCTGACCCTGATCACCGCGCTGCGGGTGTTCCTGGACCCCGGCGGTCAGACCGCACTCGGGTTCCCCACCGGCGGCGGGCTGACCGACCTGCTGGTCTTCATCACCTTGTTCTACATCCTCATCAAGATCCCGTTCTGGGTCGGCCGAAGTGTGTTTGGCCGGTCCCAGCTGCTGGCGATGGCGAAGGGCATCGCCACCTACAAGCTGATGGGCGCGGCGGGCCTGCGCGGCGGGCGCAGGAAGGCCGACGGCCGTCCCTCGGCCGGGCGCACCACGGGCCCCACTGCACCCGGCACCGGGTCCGGAATGCGCGCCCTGGGACCGGGGCCCTCCGGAGGCGGCAGCGGGTCCGGACCGGGCGGTCGGTCCAGGCCACCGCGCCCCGGCCCGGCGGGGACCAGGATCACCGTCACCCGGGTCGACCCGTCCGGCCCGCCCGGCCCTCGCACGATCGCCGGCGAGGTCCTGGCGACCCGCGCCGTCCCGGCCGTGGCCGCCGCGAAGGGCCCGGTCGCGGCGCTGCCGATGGGCGTGCAGGACCGGCTGGCCAAACGCCAGGCCGAGACCGCGAGCAAGCCCAAACCGCGCGTCGTGCAGCCCGGACTGTTCCCTCCGGTGCCGCGCACCCCGCGCCCCGGACCGCCGTCGACCATCACCGAGTTCACCCCGCCGGCCAGGCCCAGATCGCCGTACCGCCAGCAGGCGCTCATCAACGAGCGCGGCGGGATCAACCCCGCGGCTCTGCCCCCGGCGAAACCCGCCGCGAGCACGCCGCCACCGGCCCCCATCCGGGCGCCGAGGCCAGCGTCGGCACCGGCAACCGGCGCGACCACGGCAGCAGGCGCGGCTGCCACGGCGAGCGCCGCGCGCCGCCCCCCAGCGGCCCGGAAACCAGCCGGGTCCCCGCCGCTGCCGAGCACCGCATCAGCCGGATCGAGGCTCACCCCAGTCCCGGCCGCCAAGGCCGTGCCGAAGGCTACGCCGCCCAAGACCGTTCCCGGCCGCGGTACTGCACCACCCCGCAAGCCCAGCCAAGGAGGCACCCCCAAGTGACGAACCACCGCCCCGCGTCCACCGCGCACGGCGCCTACCGGGGCCGGCATCGCAAGCCGCGCCCCAGTCTGCAGAAACTGATCTACGACCGGCTCATCGCCCCAGTTCCGACCCGGACCCACCCGGCCCGCGAGATCACGATCCGCGCCCGCCGCTCGGCCGCGTGCCAGCGCCGCACTGCCGGAGGAAGCGATGCGTGATGCGTCCGGCGAGCGTTACGCCACTCGTATCCCTGCCGATGTCGACCGGCCGGACGTGATCGTCGCCCGGCTCACCGCCCGCCAGGTGGTGATCCTGGCCGCCACCGGGCTGCTGGTGTGGGCGGGTTTTATGGCCGCGCACACCGCGCTGCCGAATATCCCGGCGGTCTACCTGATCGCCCCGGCCGCGCCGGTCGCGGCGATCGCCATCGGGTTGGCGCTGGGTAAACGTGACGGGCTCACCGCCGACCGGTTCGTGCTGGCCGCGCTGCGCCACGGCCGCACACCGAAGCACCTGGTCGCAGGTTCGGACGAGCCCGCGGCTCCGCTGCCGGACTTTCTGGGCAAGCAGCTGCGGGCCAAGGCCGGACCGTCCCCGGCCCCGGTGCCGATGCCCGCGCACGGCATCGACGCCAACGGGGTGATCGACCTCGCCGGCGAGGGCTACGCCGCGCTGGCGGCGTGCGGGACGGTCAACTTCGCGCTGCGCACCCCGGGCGAGCAGGACGCCCTGGTTGCCTCCTTCGGCCGCTGGCTCAACGGCCTCACCGCCCCGGTCCAGTTGCTGGTGCGCACGCACCGTCTGGACCTGTCCGGGGCGGTGGATCAGCTGCGGTCCGATGCCGGCGGGTTGCCGCATCCGGCATTGGAGGCCGCTGCCGCCGAGCATGCCGACTACCTCGAGCAACTCGGTGGACGGCGTGACGTCCTGCACCGCCAGGTGCTCCTGGCCGCGCGCGAGCCGCGCACCGGCCGCAGGGGCAAGGCCGGCCCGGATGCCTCCGCACCCCAGCGGCTGCACCGCCGCCTGGATGAGGCGGCCCGCGCCCTGTCCGGGGCGCAGATCGCGGTCCGCGCCTTCAACGACGCTGGCCTTCGCCACCTGCTGACCGACGCCACCGGCGCCGACCGAGAACCCACGGAAGGAGATACCGACTGATGAGAGTCAAGACTCGCGGCAGGAGACGCGGCGATATCGAGCCGGCCCGCGAGCCGATGCGCGCTGCCGATGCGATGCCGGCACCGGAGTCGGTGCAGGTCTCCCCGAAACACCTGCGGATCGGCGACCTGTTCGCCGCCTCCTTCGCCGTCACCGGCTTCCCCTCCGAGGTCGGCGCCGGCTGGCTGGAGCCGCTGCTGACCTACCCCGGCCGTCTGGACGTCTCCTTGCACATCGAACCGATCGAGACCCAGGTCGCCGCCGAGCGGCTGCGCCGTCAGCGGGCCCGCTTCGAGTCCGGACGTCGCGCCGATTTCGAGAAGGGGCGCCTGGCCGACCCCTATGCCGAGGCCGCCGCCGAGGACGCCACCGAACTCGCCTACCGGCTCGCGCGCGGGGAAGGCAGGTTGTTCAGGGTCGGGCTGTACCTCACCGTCTACGCCGGCACCGAGAAGGCCCTGGCCGAGCAGACCTCCGCGGTGAAGTCCCTCGCCGCGGGGCTGCTGCTGCAGATGCAGCCGACCTCGTTCCGGGCGCTGGCCGGCTGGACCAGCTGCCTGCCGCTGGGGGTGGACGCGATCAAGCTGCGCCGCACCTTCGACACCGCCTCCCTGGCCTCGGCGTTCCCGTTCACGTCCCCGGACCTGTCGCCGATCGACCCGACCGACACCGCCGCCCCAGACGGCATCCTGTACGGCGTCAACGCCGCCTCATCCGGGCTGGTCATCTACGACCGGTGGGCCCAGGACAACTACAACAGCATCGTCCTGGCCCGCTCCGGGGCCGGGAAGTCGTTCTTCTCCAAACTGGAGATCCTGCGCTCGCTGTACCGGGGTGTGCAGGTGCTGATCGTCGACCCGGAGAACGAGTACGAGCGCCTGGCCGCCTCGGTCGGCGGCGCCTACTTGGACCTCGGCAGCGAGGGCGTCCGGCTGAACCCGTTCGACCTGCCCGCCGACGCCGAGAAGGCCGCAGGGAAGACCAACGCGCTGGTGCGCCGGGCGCTGTTCCTGCACACCTTCATCACCGTCCTGCTCGGCGAACAACTCGGCCCCGCCGAGCGCGCCGCGCTGGACCGGGCGGTCCTGGCGGCCTACCAGGCGGTGGGCATCACCGCCGACCCGCGCACCTGGAAGCGTACCGCGCCGATCCTGTCCGACCTCGCCGATGCGCTGCTCGCCCAAGGGACACCGGAAGCCGTCGGCCTGGCTGCGCGGTTGGAGCCGTTCACCACCGGATCCTGGGCTGGGCTGTTCGACGGGCCCACCACTACCGCTCCGTCCGGGCATCTGCAGGTGTTCTGCCTGCGGCACCTGCCCGATGAGCTGAAGACCGTCGGGACGCTGCTCGTGCTGGACACCGTGTGGCGGCAGGTCACCTCCCGGACCCGCCGCCGGCGCCTGGTCGTGGTGGACGAGGCGTGGCTGCTGATGCGCGAGCCGGAGGGCGCGAAGTTTCTGCTGCGCATGGCGAAGGCCGCCCGCAAATGGTGGGCCGGCCTGGCGGTGATCACTCAGGACACCGCCGACGTGCTGTCCACGGATCTGGGCCGGGCGGTGGTCGCCAACGCCTCCACGCAGATCCTGCTGCGCCAGGCCCCGCAGGCGCTGGACGCCGTGGCCGACGCCTTCCACCTGTCGGCTGGCGAGCGGGATTTCCTGGCCACCGCCCCGGTCGGCACCGGTCTTCTGGCTGCCGGCGAGCAGCGCGTCGCCTTCACGGCGGTGGCCTCGGAGACCGAGTACGCGGTCGCGACCACGAACCCGGCTGACCTGCTCGACGACGAGGAGCCCGACGGCTACTTCGACCCCGACGACGAACCCGGCGGCACCGGCGAAGGACAGGAAGTGGCCCCCGCGTTCAGCACCGCAGACCTGGACGACCCCGAAGGAGCCCTGCTCTGAGCGTCACCGCCATGCCCGTCCCCGCCCCCGAAAGAACACTCGCCTTGCCCCTGATCGGCACCACCCCCACACCGACCCCAACTGCTCCCGCCCCGCACGCACCCTCCGGCCTCATCGGACGGCTCATCACCCATCCCGGCGCCGAGTTCGCCCGCCTGGGCCGCGAAGCGGGCCACCTCGCGCTTTCCTACGGCCCGATCTGGGGGCCGCTCACCGTCGGCGCGGTCGCGCTCGGCCTGTACGCCCGCGCCCGTCACCGCTGCCGGATCCACGCCCGCTTCACCGCTGACGCCCGCCTGATCACGGTGATGGCACCGCCGAAAGTCGACGCCGACGGCGCGCACGCGTTGTGGTCGCACCTGCTCGGGCTACTGCGCCCGGCCCGCCGCCGCCTCCTGGAAGGCCAGCCGCACCTGGGGTTCGAGTACGGCTGGACCCGCGCGGGCCTGCGGATCTCGATCTGGGTCCCCGGCGTGGTACCGCCCGGCATGATCGAGCGCGCGATCGCCTCGGCCTGGCCGGGCGCGGCCACTGACACCCGGCCCGCAGCCGAGGCCCCGCTGCTGCCGCCGGGCGCGATAGCGACCGGGGGCCGGCTCCGGCTGGCCCGCACCGAGCTGCTCCCGATCGAAACCAGCCACGACGCCGACCCGCTGCGCCCGCTGCTCGGTGCCTGTGCGGGGCTGTCCGGCGCCGAGCACACCGCTGTGCAGATCCTGGCCCGCCCGGTCACCGGTCGGCGCACCCGCCGAGCGCGCCGGCAGCTGACCGCGTTGCGCACCGGACGCACGGCCAGCCCGCTGGCCCGAGTCCTGGACGCGGTCACCCCCGGCGCGAACCACGCGGCCTCCCGCACATCTGCCCGGATACCGGGGGTCCCGGCAGACCCGACGAAAAGCGCCGAGCTGCGCGCGGCCTCGGCCAAGGTCGCCGGCGGGCTGTGGGATGTTCGCGTCCACTACGCCGCCGCGTCCACCGGCGAGGGCGAGACCGGCAAGAGCCCGCGGCTGCGGGGCCGGGCCCACGCCATCGCCTCCGCGTTCTCCTTGTTCGCCGGGTCCAACTGGTTCGCCCGCAAGAAGCTCGCGAGCCCGGTCGCGGCCGTGAACTCCCGGCGGTTCTGCGGGAGGGGAAGCCTGCTGGGGGTGGCCGAGCTGGCCGCGATCGCGCACCTGCCCACCGACGCCGCCGCCCCCGGCGTCGAGCGCGCCGGAGCCCGCGCCGCCACCCCGCCGCCGGGCATCCCCACGCCCACCGGGCCGGACGCGGACCCGATGGTGCCGCCGGTCAAGCCTTTGGGCGTCTCGGAGTCGGCCAACCCCCGCCCGGTCGGGCTCGCGGTGGCCGACGCCCGCCAGCACGTCCACATCCTCGGCGCGACCGGCTCCGGCAAGTCCACGCTGATGACCCACATGATCCTCGACGACGTAGCGGCGCACCGCGGCGTCGTGGTCGTCGACCCCAAGGGCGACCTGATCACCGACATCCTCGCCCGCCTGCCCGAATCAGCGCTCGGCCGCACGGTCGTGTTCGACCCCGACGACGCCTCCGCCCCGCCGAGCCTGAACGTGCTGCAGCTGGAGCGGCCGGACGAGGTCGACATGATCGTCGACAACCTGTGCGGCCTGTTCGGCCGGATCTTCTCCTCCTTCTGGGGCCCGCGCACCGACGACAACCTGCGCAGCGCGTGCCTCACTTTGCTGCACGCCCCGGAGGCCGCCACCGGCGGCGTCACCCTGGCCGACATACCGCGCCTGCTCGGCGAGGACGCCTACCGCCGGCGCATGACAGCCGGGCTCAAAGACCCGGTGCTGCGCGGCTTCTGGAACCAGTACGAACAACTCTCGGAAGCCCAGCGGGCCAACCACGTCGGCCCGCTGATGAACAAGCTACGCGCCTTCCTGCTCCGTTCCTTCGTGCGCGACTCGATCGCCGACGGCCCGTCCAGCTTCGACATGGAGAGGGTCCTGGACGGAGGGGTGCTGCTGGTGCGGCTCCCGAAGGGCGTCATCGGCGAGGAGACCGCCAAGCTGCTCGGAAGCTTCGTGGTGGCGAAGGTGTGGCAGGCCGCGTCGCGCCGGGCGAAGCTGCCGCAGTCTCAGCGCCGGGATTGCGCGCTCTATCTCGATGAGTTCCAGAATTTCCTGAATCTGCCGTATCCGATGGAGGACATGCTGGCTGAGGCCCGCGGCTACAAGCTCTCGCTCACCCTGGCCCACCAGAACCTGGCCCAGCTGCCGAACGACCTGCGCGAAGGCATCTCGGCGAACGCCCGCACCAAGCTGTTCTTCAACTCCTCCCCGGAGGACTCCCGGCTGCTGGAGCGGCACACCACCCCGATCCTCCTGGCCCACGACCTGTCCCACCTCGGGGCGTTCCAGGCCGCCGCGAGGCTGGTCACCGGCTCCCAGCAGCGCCCGGCGTTCACGCTGCGGACCAAGCCGCTGCCCGAGCCGATCGCCGGGCGGGACGCCCAGGTCCGCCACTCGGCGCGCGAGGCCTTCGGCCACGCCCCAGGTCAGGTCCGCAAGCCCGGCCAGACAGGACCCGGCAAGCGCGGCGGCAGACCCGCCGGCACAGCCCGGGAGCACGGCGACCCGCGCAACCAAAGCCCGGACAACCCCAACCCGCCGGATGCCGGCGAGGACGACCTGCCCGAAGCCGCCTGACCCAAGTCCTGTGATCGCCGGGCCGCACCCGAAGGTGCAGCCCGGCGATCCAGCGCTCGAAAACGCACTCCTGATCAGACAAATGAAGGAGGTCGCTGTTGAACCAGCCCCGCCCAGCCCCACCGGCGCACCCGGACTACCTGCCCAAAATCGTTGTGACCACCCCCGCACCGGCCCCACGGCGCGCCGCGCTGGCCGAGCTCGCCGCCCGGCTCACCGCCCGCGACCGCTGGCTGCTGCACGCCCTGCGCGAGCACCAAGTCCTCACCGGACCGCAGATCGCCCGCCTGGCCTTCACCCACCCCCGCACCGCCAACCGACGCCTGGCCCTGCTCACCAACGATCTGCGCGTCATCGACCGCTTCCGGCCCCTGCGCATCATCGGCAGCGCCCCGGAGCACTACGTCCTGGGTGCCTACGGCGCCCAGGTGCTGGCCGCCGAAGCCGGCAGCACTATCAAAGCGCTCGGCTACCACCGCAGCCGCGCCCTGGGCATCGCGCACTCCCCGCGGCTGCGCCACACCGTCGGCGTCAACGAGATCTACTCCCACCTCGCCGCCGCATCCGCCCCCGCAGGCGACCCCGCCGGCGCCCTGACCGCCTGGTGGTCCGAGGTCACCTGCTTCCACCTGTACGGGGACCTGGCCCGCCCCGACGCCTTCGGCCGCTGGCAGGCCCCCGACCCGCGCGGCGGCCTGCGCAGCACGGAGTTCTTCCTGGAATACGACACCGGCACCGAGAACCTGGACCGCCTGCTCGGCAAACTCGACGGCTACTCCCGGCTGGCCGCCGTCACCAGCACCGACACCCCCGTGCTGTTCTGGCTGCAATCGGCGCTGCGCGAGGCCGCCTTGCACCGCCTGCTCGCCCTGAACCCGCCAGCCGTCCCGGTCGCCACCGCCACCCCCACAGCCTGCCAGGACACCGGCATCAACGGCCCCATCTGGCAGCTCGCCGTCCGCCGCACGCCACGGCGGCTGCATCTGATCGAGCTGTCCGCCTACACCACCGGCACCGGGCACGCCACCGACGTCGACCGGGACGCTGAGGCCGAGCGCACCGGCCGCCTGTTCGCTCCGCCGCCGCCCCGGCCCCAGAACCGCCGCGCCACTGCCGGCACAGGTGAGAGCCGTGGCTAGGCTCGGTGCCGCTGCCGGCGCGGCGCTGCTTCTGATCATCATTCTCATGGCCGGGGCGGCGGCCGGTGTGGCGAGCATGTTCGGCTTCGGCTCGGACTCCCCGCCCACCCAAAGCGCCGCGGCCGACATCCCAGCCCAATACCTGGTGGTGGACATGCAGGCCGCGGCCACCTGCCCCGGGCTGCCCTGGTCGGTGCTGGCCGGCATCGGCAAAGCCGAATCCGATTTCGGCCGCGCCAAAGACCAGGTCAGCGATAAAGGCGCCCTGGGCCCGATGCAGTTTCTGCCCGACACGTTCGCCCAGTACGCCCAGCCCGTCCCGCCCGGCGGCGCCGCCCCGCCGACCCCCTGGGACCCCGTCGACGCTATCTACGCCGCCGCCAGACTGCTGTGCGCCAACGGCGCCAAAGGCGGCACCGACATCCCCGGCGCCATCTACGCCTACAACAACTCCGAAGACTACGTCCACAAAGTCCTCGACTACTCCGCCCAATACTCCGACGGCACCGGCGCCGGCACAGCCCCAGGCCCATCCGACACCACAGACCCGGCCACACAATCAGCGGTAATCGCTAAAGTCCTGGCCTACGCGCGGGCACAGCTCGGCGTCCCCTACGAATGGGGCGGCAACGGGCCCGCCCACGGCCAAGGGTTCGACTGCTCCGGACTCGTCCAACAAGCCTACGCCGCCGCCGGCATCACCCTCCCGAGAGTCGCCACCGACCAATACCACGTGGGGAAAATACTCCCACCCGGAACACCGCTACAACCAGGGGATCTGGTATTCTTCGGGAGCCCACAATTCGCGCATCACGTCGGAATCTACGCGGGCAACGGATTGATGATCAACGCGCCGAATACCGGATCTGTCGTGCGGTACGAAAACTACAATTGGCCGGACTACTTCGCCGCCACCCGGCCCACCGCACGCCCCTAGAGAAGGCTCGCCGCGACCGAGCCGGACGCCCACCGACCCGCCACCTTCGGGCAAGACCAGCACTCGGCGCCGGTGGGATCGCCCAGCCCGTTTCGGGGGCCGCACAACCCGCCACAGGCTCCCCGCCCACCGCAATCTAGACGGCCCCGGCGAGCACTGGGGCCGTCGCGTGCAGGCCGCGCAAGCCCCCGCTAGCCTCCGCAGAGGCAACGCACACAACGGCGAGCAAGCATCGAGGCGAAGTAAGAAGCCACAAGCATAAAAGTAAATCAGGGTATTGGGATACCCCGGTGTCCAATTGGGCATCCATTCAGTACTCCAATCAGTACTCCAATCTGTGCTCCTGCTAAAGAAAGGAGCACCCGGATTCGGAATATGCGCAGGTCAGCCCACTTTTAGGCACTGCGAAGCCGCCCAGACTGATCGGTAGAAGTAATCAATCCCGATCCCTGTACGGCGGCCCGGCGCCCTCTCGCCCCGCGTCCTTCGCCTCCCACTGATCCTCGCCCTCCCTCCTCACTGGCCTCCTCATCCCTCTCCTATAACCCCTCCTCAAATCCCTCTTGAAACCCTTAACCCCAACCCCTCGCCGGCGTCCACCAAGCCCGTCAGGCCAGCGCCGCCAAGTCTTCCGCCTAGGCCCTAACAAGGCCCGCCCGGTCACTGACGGTGACAACGCCCGAACTACCACAAAGCCTCGAAGGTGTCTTATTCGGTCATCGATGGTCAATCAGGACGCGGGCGGCGGATGGCGCGGCGCGCAACCGTTCCGCCCCGCGCGGCACGCGTGCCCGTGAACCGTAGGCGCACGCGCCGCGCGGCATGCGAAAACTAGCCGCGCGGGACGCGAACGCCATGGTTCATAGCCGGAAACCGCGCGCCTCGACGCTTTTAGAGGGAACATCGTTAAAGAGTCTTGGAAAGCGTCGAGAAAATACCAAACAACGACACTTATCAAGCCGCATTTCGACTGGATCTATGCCCGAACGCCGAGCTATATTAGTGATGTGCCCGGGGGGAAGCCCGAAGCGGGAAACGCGAACCGGGCACAAAAGAAAGTCAGAAACACCGACTCGACTCTTAGCAAATGCCGAGATAGAGTTAGATCATCAGCCCGGGAAATCGGAAAGAAAATCCCCCGGAGTATCACCGGGAAACCCCAGAAAGACTCTGACCTGGCGCGAGCCATGTCAAAATCGGGCAAGAAATGGCACTAGGTAATACCCGACTAATGCAATCGCGGAAACGAAAGGATTAATGCGATGGCGGAAACCGTGATTCCCGCGTGCGACGAATGCGGCGCGGAACCCGGACAGAAGTGCGGGCCCATGTGTACCGCGCCGTTCGGCCCCGGCGGCCCGTACGAATACATGTCGCCGGACGACGAACACCCCGCCGTCACCGCCGCCATCACCGCCCTTGCCGGGCACGGTGTGAACGCCCGGGTCGTCAGCCCGGACGGGCGCGGGTACCTCCTGGAAACCCGGACCGGCGACGACGGATCACACATCTGGATCGGCGCGCCCGAATTCCTCCCCGATGTGCGCTGGCCCGAGGAATCGGCGACCGGATGGGTCGCCAACCACCGCGACGCCGAGGACGACTTCATCGACGCCCCCTACTACGCCTGGGACAACCCCGACCCGGCCCCGATGGCCGAGGCCGTAGCCGCATACCTCGCCGCCCGATAGACCCTCCGGCGCGCCGCGCCACCCCCATCTGACTGGCCTCGAGCCGAAAAGTGAGTACCCCCATGCCTGAAAACACCGACCCCTACGCCCCGCGCGCCAACACCGCCGGAACCGCCCGCACCTTCATCGACTACTGGGACACCTACACCAACGGCGACCTCACCCACGACTTCGCCGAGGCGGTAGATCAGGCGCGATGGGGCGACGACCGCGAAGGCGGCACCTTGGCCAACAAGGAAACCGTCACCCAAGTCACCGACAAGATCGTCGACTACGACTTCGCCCCGAGACTCGCCGCCGAATACCTGTACGGCGACAACCCGGCCTTTCTGGACCCGCACGGGCCCGCCGGGGCGATCCCGGTCCCCGGCAACGACAACGAGCACGGATGGGTGATCTTCGGTTGGGCGCCGATCGAAGCCTTCCCGCCGTGCCGCGACGAGATCGCCGCCCGTACCGCCAACACCGCCAAGTAGCCGACCCGCGATGCGGCGGGGCGAAACCCCCCGCCGCCTGAACCGAAAGCACCCGCGCCGCCATGACCACGCCCACCACCGCCACCACCGCACCGGGCATACCCGCCACCTCGACCCCGGCTCCGGCCACACCTTCAACCGCCGCCGCGCCTCCACCGGCGACACCCGCCGCCCCGGCAGGGAAGGCGAGGCCAGGCGAACTGCGCGCCACCGTTGCCGGAATACTCGCCGCAGACCCCGCCAAAGAGTTCTCCGTCACCGAATTGACCAACCTGCTCAACAAGTCCGGAGGCGCGATCGGGAACGCCTGCGAGGTCTTGGTGGCGCGCGGCGAGGCCGAGAAGATCGGCGACAACCCCCGCCGCTACAAGGCCAACCTGCGAACCGCGACCGCCGCCGCGAAAGCCGTGATCACCCCGCCAGGACTCGGCACACCGCGCCTTGCCCGCCCCGCCGGCCCTCCCGCCTCCTCGAGCACCACTCCGCCCGCCGCCCCGTCCGCCCGCACCGCCCCGAACAAGACCGGACCGATCACCCGCCCCAACGGACAGCTTTACTACCCCCGCGCCCTCGCCCCCGGAGTGTCCGACGTACAGGCCCTGCGCAAACTACGTGCCGCAGGCATCCCGGCCCTCTTGTACGGGCCTCCGGGCACCGGGAAGACCTCGATGGCCGAGGCCGCCTTCGACGACCTGATCACCATCGCAGGCGACGGAGACACCACGGTCGGGGACCTGATCGGGGACTGGACCCAGAAGGACGACGGCGGATACGAGTTCATCTACGGGCCCGTGATCACCGCCATGCTCGAAGGCCGAGCCCTGCTGATCGACGACGCCACCCTGATCAGCCCCAAGGTTCTCGCCGCGATGTACCCCGCGATGGACGGCCGCAAACAGATCATCGTCAAGGCCCATAAAGGCGAGACGATCACCGCCGCCGAAGGGTTCTACGTGATCGCCGGACACAACCCAGGCGTACACGGCGCGATCCTCACCGAGGCCCTGTCATCGCGGTTCAGCACCCAGATCCACGTCGAGACCGACTACGACCTGTGCCGACAGCTCAAGATCGACGCCAAGGCCGTGACCATCGCCAAGAACCTGGCCAAACTCGCCGCCAACGGCGAGGTCGGATGGGCCCCGCAGCTCCGCGAACTGATCGCCTTCCAGAAGATCGCCGACACCATCAGCCTTGAGGTCGCGTTCGCCAACCTGATCGGCATCGCCCCGATCGAGGACCGCGACCAGGTCGCCGAACTGGTCGCCAAGACCGCCGGAACCCGGGTCACCGCCCTGGCCCTGGGCAAGCAGATCTGACCCCGCGCGCACCGCCCCCGCGCCTCCCGGCCGCCCCCGCCGAACCCTCCGAACCACCCCCCGCCGCAAGGAGCCCGTGATCCGCCATGCCCGCGCACCGCCACGTACACCCCGCCCCGCCCGCCGTCACCGAGGCCGAACTCGCCTGCGCCATCTGGGAGGACGACGGTGGACCCACCGCCGAGCCCGGCCCGACCGCCGAGCAGGTCGAAGCCGAATGGCTGCGGATCTCCGCCGAGCTGACCGGACGCCTCCCGGCGATCGCCGACCGCGACGACTGCATCGTCACCATCGAGCAGCCCACCCGCTCCGGAGCCCCGGCCGCCTTCTACCCGACCCTGGCCAAGGTCGAGGTCGGCAAGGAGATATTCACCGGGCACGCCCCGGCCACGATCCGCCCCGCGCTGTTCGGCGACGAGGACCGCTACCCGGCCGCCTGGGGAGCGTTCTGCCACGAGGCCGCGCACGCCGCCCACACCCGCTGGAACGTCGCCACCACCCCGGCCCAGCGCTACACCGCCGCCTACGCCGTGGCCGAGATGCTCGAGGAGTCCCGCGCCGAGTCCCGCCACCTGACCCGCCGCCCAAGCGATGTCAGATACCTGCGGGCCTGCGCCACCGACCTGGTGCTGGAGGGCATGGGCACGAACATCCCGGACAACAAGTGGTCCGCCGCCTACGCCGCCGGACTGATCCTGGCCCGCCGCGACGCCGGAATCCTGGAAGACCACGAGGTCGCAGACCTCGAAGACACGGTCACCGACATCCTCGGCGAGGACACTCTTGAACACCTGGCCGAGATCTGGACCGCCGCCCACTCCACCGCCGACGACGACCTGGAGGCGATGCTGGAGCACGGCCGGGCCTGGTGCGAACTGGTCGCCACCGACCCTGCCGACCCCGAACCCACCGACGAGGCCGAGCCCGGAATCCCCGGCGGCGGCGCAATCGCCGGAGCGATCGGGAAGACCGGCGCGAGGATCAGCGCCACCGAGGCCGCCCGGGAAGCCACCGAGAAGGCCGAGCAGGCGGCGATCGAACGGGCCGCAGCCGCGAAGATCAAGGCGAAGAAGGCCAAGGCGTCCAGGGCCCGCACCGCCGAGGACACCGCCAAGGCGGTGTTCGGCCCAGATGGCGGAACCTTCACCCCCGGCGGGACATCCGGAGGCGTCGCGCCCACCCCGGTGATCGGCACCAGGCTCCCGACTCAAGGCGAGAAGGCCGCCGCCGGCAAACTCGCCCGGGGCCTTCGAGCAGCGGCCTACCGCGAGCGAGTCGAGACCGTCACGGCCTCGGCCGCCCCGCCCGGACGCCTCAACATGCGAGGAGCTCTGGCCCGCGACGCCCAGAAGGCGGCAGGCGGGACTCCGACCGCCCTGCCCTGGGTCTCCACCTCGCGCCGCGCCACCCCCGCCCCGCCGCTGCGCGTCGGGATCGCGGTCGACGTGTCCGGCTCGATGGGGCCCCTGGCTGGGCCGATCGCCTCGGCCTCCTGGATCCTGGCCAAGGCCACCGCCATGACCGACCCCGATTCCCGCACCGCCACCGTCGCCTACGACGAGTCGCTCACCGCGATCACCCGCCCCGGGCGCGCCCCGGAGCGCGCCACCAGATTCGAGGCGACCGGGATGGGCCACGCCCTCGGGGACGCGATCGACGCCCTGGACGCCGCCCTGCAACTGACCCGCCCGGGAGCGGGACGCCTGCTGGTCATCGCCTCAGACGGCCAATACCAGCCGCACGAGACCGCCTCGGCCATGTGGCGCATCAAGGAACTGACCGATGCCGGGTGCGCGGTCCTGCAAGTCGCCTTCAAAGGCGGCTGGTACGGCTCCAAACCGATCCCCGGCGCGACGTTCCTGGAACTCGACGACCCCGCCACCGCCCCCGAGGCGATCGCCAAGGCCGCGACCGCCGCCATCGCCGCCACCCGCTGAACCCCCGCCGGGGCGGGCACCACCGCCCGCCCCGCAGCCCCCGAACCCCGATCAGGAGACCCCGCCATGACCGCCAGCGCCGCCGAGACGACCGTCGACCGCACCACCGAACTGACCACGGCCCTACTCGACCAGGGCTGGACCTACACCCGCGAGGTTCACACCGAGCCCTACCAGCGCGGCCAAGTCCACGAACTCGACAGCCCCGACGGAGCCCTGCATATAGACGCCGTCCGATACCCCCACTACGGCTTCCACCTCGCCCGTCTGTCCGCCGACGCGGTCCGCACCGATCCCGGACGCAGGCCCGGCTGGATGGCCGACCTGCACCACGTCCCGCTTCCGGCAGCGCTCGCAGCCGTTACTGCCGCCGCCGACCCCGCTGACCCCGCGCAGAGCGGCGCCGAGGTGGCCGCCGCCCTCGCCAAGCACGGCTGGAAGCAGCGCGAGGACATCACCGAGCGAGGCCGTGTTCTGGAGCGCGCCTGGGACTCGGCGGACTCCACCCGCACCGTCTCCTGGTTCCCCGCGGACGATCACGACCTCGGCGGCTGGACCGTGAGCCGCCCAGGCTCACACGAACTTCCGGACGACTCCCACATCAGCCAGCACACACCCGCCGCCGTGATCACCGCCCTCGCCCTCACCGACTAACCGCAAACGCACACCGAAAGACACCTCCGATGACCCTCACCGCCACAGACACCGCGCCCGCCGCCGACCACGCACCGAACCCGCAACCGCCCACCGCCGCCATCGCGGTCGGCACCCTGAACAGCTGGATCGGCCGCCCCCTGCACTACGCGCCCAGCCCCGCCGAAACCGCCCTCCTCCTGCACCGCTTGATCATGCTGCGCACCAAAGCGCGCACCCGCCACGGAGACGCGCACGACCAGCTGATCGCCGCGCACCCCGGCGGATGGCTCGAACTCGGAACTGCCCGTGCGGACGGCTCCCGCCAGGCGCGCCGCGCGCCGAGCCCGCTGGGCAGGTGCCTGTGTCACCACGACGACGGGTCTGCCCGACCCGGCCTGGCGGTCGGCTACTCAGACCGCGACCTGGATCCCGGCGTCCGGTACTTGTTCGTCATCCGCCAAGAAGGACTGATCGTCGCCGCCCGAAACACCGACCTGCCCCAGGCGGAGTTCGACCAGGTCGGCTTCGCCGAATGGACGAAGAGCCCGGACTTCGCTGGCGTAGACCAGGCGGCGGCCAAGGCGGTCGCCTACACCGAGAACCAGCGCACAGCCAACGTTCTGCGCTGGCTGGCCGAAGCCCTCGGACCGGCGTGCGAGGCGGACGCCTCGATGCTCGGGTTCCTGCTGGCCGGACTGCACAACTACCTCCCGGGCCCCAGGGCTCAGGCCAGCGCGGTCAAAGCACTGACCCGCGCCGCCGCAGTCCCCGCCGCCGAGCTTCGCGACCACCTGGAGCACCTGAGCCACGACCAGCAACTGGCGCTGCTCCGAGACACCGCCGAGGCCCTGACGAGCTGACCACAAACCGGAACCAAGCACCCGACATGCCCGAGTACGCCTTCAATATCACCCAGACAGGCCACTGACCATGACCACGACCGCCGCCACCACCGAGCTGCTCGAGACCAGCATCGGCACGACCGCCAACAAGGGACCGCGCATCACCCGGATCTGGCACGTCGGCGAGCACACCATCCGCGCCCGCGTCGCCTGCGACTCCCACCGCCCCCAGTCCTACGCCCTGGCCGAGGTGCTCACGCCGGCCTTGGAGTGGACCAAGGTCTGCGAGACCGCGCCGGAGGAGTTCCACTGGCAGCCCTTCGACAAGCGCCCCGGCGCCAACAAGGTCACTCGAGACCCGACCCAGGAGGAGCTGCTCGGCCTAGCCGACGACCTGATGCGCCGCGCCGCCCGCATCCTGCGCGTGCCGACCGCATGATCCGCCCCGCCGAACCAGGAACCGAGGCCATCGTGACCACAACGACTCCCGACGCCGAACAGGCCCTGGCCGCCTGGGCCGCAGCCCTCACCGAGGCCGGGTGGACCCCGCAACCTGACGAAGAGCCCGACTCCTCATCCGGCGCCGCCCCCACGCGCCCCGGCACGAGGCCATCACTGACCGATCCCACCGGGCGGGTCTACGTCCGAGCGGGCGTGAACCCCTTCCTGGCACCTGCCCTCGACGTCACCGTGTGGTCGATCGCGCGCCGCCCTGATTCGGGCCCGGTCTGGTGGGTGACCGGCGCATCGCTGAGTGCGCAGGCCGTGATCGCCGCAGCGAACGCCGCCGACGAGTCCAGCGTCGGCCTGGCGGCGGGCGAACTGCTGATCAAGGCCGGGTGGCGACTGGAACGGTTCGAGGAGTTCACCGCCAGGGTGAGTGAGCACCAGTGGGCCAGCGCTGACGACACCCGCTGGGCACTGTTCACCACGCCGGACCCCGACCCGGACGACGGCGAGGACGGCGGCTGGATATTCGCAGGCCCCGGACCTGACGGACGCGAACAGCGCAGCCACGCCAGCGCCTGCACCCCAGCCGCCACCGTCGCCGCCCTGGCGATATCCGGCTGACCCCGCCCCGCGACGCAAAGGACCCTGCAATGACGACTTCACACCACCGTGGTTTAGACGAGCTGACGCACGAGCTGCTCAGTGCCGGGTGGATCCGGCAGGCCATCGATGTCCGACACACCCCGACACCGGAGTCCGGCGTTGCCTTCGAGGTCTTGACCCAACCGCGACTCGGCCTGGAAATCGAGGCCGTGTCTACCGGCGGAAATGACTTCCCCAGCATCGGCCTGCACCCCCAGCCCGAGCCAGGCGAGCCCTTCCGCAGATGGTCGGCCGGGATCTTCGACGTGCCGCTGGCGGTGATCCTGGCCGCCGCCCACGACGCCTGCGCGAACATCGGCGACCAGACTCCTGTCTTCGAGCGCCTCGCGCATGCTGGCTGGACGCTGGCCGAGCAGACCTTCAAGGGCTCCAAACCGATCTTCCAGCACTGGATCAGCCCCGACGGCGAGCGCGCCGTGTGGTGGAGCCGATACGGGCGCAACCAGTCCACACCGGGCAGCTGGTCCATCACCTGGCCGCCGCATGCACTCCCGTGTCCGTATGTCGAGACAGGGCTGAGCACGCCGCCCGCCGTGATCTGCGCCTTCGCACAGACCAACTGAACCCGCCGCATAACGAAAGCCGAGTACCCGCCATGACCAGCACCCTGACCGCGAGCAACGATCGCGCCCTGATCGAGTCCACTATCGCCTTCCTCACCGAGCACCTCGGGCACCGGGTCAGCACCTACAACCGCCACCGCGACGAGCGCTCCTACTGGACCCACGCCCACATCGACCGGCGCGCCGACCGCGCGTATGAGCCCTACGAGCGGCCCTGGTGGCTCACGGGTCCGGATACCGACGCCTGGGGCCCCAGCCGCTCCATCCGCTACGTGTTCGCCGCCGCCGACGAGCTGACCTGCACCGACTGCGGCACCGGACGTGACCGCCGCCACAGCGCAACCCCCGCCGGGCTTACCGACTGACCCCGGCCCCGACCCCAGATAAGGAACCTGATCGACCATGACCGCCACGTCACCGCCCGGCCCGGCCACGACGCCCCCGGGACGCGGAACCGCGGACCTGCTCGACTTCCTCGACTTCGCCCGCCGCGCCGGCCTGATCACCCAGCCGACCGCCGCCTCCTACCGCCTGGGGGCCAGGCGAATTCTGTCGGCCCTGCCGAAGCAGGCCACCGCCGACCTCACCGCGCTCAACCCCGATCACGCCGTCGCCGTGTTCGCCGACGACGACGACGCCACGCTCACCCAGGCGACCCGCCGCCAGTACGCCTCATCATTCCGCAAGGCGCACTTCCTGTACCTAAGCTACCTCGCCGATCCCGCACGGTGGCACGCAGCGGCCGGGCAGAACCCGTCGGCACCGGGATGGAACACCACCGCCGACGGCGGCCAGGAACTGACGATCCCGCTGCCCAGGCACCGCACCATGCGCCTGCACCTCCCGGCCGACGTCACCGCCAACGACACCCGCCTAGCCAAACGGCTGATCAGCAGCTATCTGAACGAACTCCCGGCCGCGCACGACGGGCAGGGCTGACATGGACACGCTGCTCCACGCCGACCCGCTCCCGGCCTCCGGCACCTGGTTCCAGATCGACACCGTCCACACCTCCACCAACGCCGCGCCCTGGTTCACCGGGTACCGGCAGCACCACCCCGGCCAGGCCACACCAGACACGCGCACGGCGCTGCGCCTGCACCTGACCCCCGAACCCGAGGGACGTATCAGCGTCCTGTTGACCGCCGACGACCGGCACGTCTACGGGCTGCGCCACCAGATCGCCGCCTGGACCGCGCTCCCCGCGAGCACCTGGACCGCCGCCGTCGCCCCGACGGTCGCCGCGCACCCCTGGGCCGCGCACACCCACCACTGGACCGAGTACAAGACCGGCGGCAACAAGGCCCTGCGCGCCGCCCTGGCCTACATCCTCACCTCCCGCTGACCGCGCCCCTGCCACTGCCGGACTGACAACCACCGCCACGCCCAACCGCCCACCCGGCACGCACCTTTCCAAGGAGACCCCTGATGACCGACGCCACCGCCGAACCGGACACGACCGACGCCTTCACCTTCGACGCAGCCCAGACCGCCTGCCGCGACGTCCTGGACGCCCTGACCGAGGCCGGGTTCGCCCCCAACATCGAGTACCTGTCCGGCGGCTGCGCCGCCATCTGCATCGTGCTGCACGACGGCTCAGCGGTGCTGATCAGCGACACCGACGCGCGCCTGCCGCTGTCCGACGCCCCGCGAGCGCCCTGGTGGGCCCTGCACTACCCCGGTGTCTGGAACGGCTACCCGGGTGAGGAGGAACCCGTCACCGTCTACGCCGCCTCCGGCGACGCGCCCGAGGCCGATGACACCGCCGCCATGCTCGCCGCCGTCACTTGCTACAGCACCGCCGGGCAGGCCACGAATCGTCAAGGGCGGACCCCTGCATGACCGCCATCGCCCAAGGCGTGCTGATCGCAGACGTCTGCATCGCCGACTGGATCGTGCTGAGAAGGGCCGCGACGCAAATTGAGCAGGCCCATGACCGGGGCAGGCTGCTGCCGCGCCGTAAACGGCTCCAGCTCGCGGCGCTGGTGACCGCCTCGACAGCGGCCACCATGGCCGCGACGCTTTTCGCCCTGACCTATCGCCAGCAGTAGCCGATCGGCAAAGAGCCGCTGCTTGCTACCGCTGTCACCCCTGCCCTCCCATGTTCTCGCCGCCGCACCGTCGGCCAAGACAGCCCACCGGAAACGAATGGAACCCACGATGAGCACCGATCACCTGATGACCGCCGACGAACTGTTGAGGATCTCCAAGGCCGTCTTCGAGGCTGCCAAGGACAAAGCCGTCTACGTCGCGGCCCTGACGACCGCCGAGAGCCGGGGCGGAGCATGGCCGGACTTCCGCGACCAGCCCGACCTGGCCGACGTCGCCCAGGCCGTGGCCTGGATCGCCGGCCAGGCGGCCTACAAGGGCGCCTTCGGCTACTGCCTGAACCTGGCCGCGACCGTCACCGCTGCCGGGGACCCGGTAGCGGTCGGGTTCCAGCTCAACCGGGTCGACGCCCCGAACCTGACTACCGGACCGGTCGCGGTGAAGGACCTGTACCTGCCTGGCACGGTCGGGGCGCACGCCGCCTGGGAGGTCATCTCCCGTATCAAAGTCCTGCTGACCAACGCCGAACCCGCCGCGAGGCACGATCCCGGCGCCGGGCCGGGTGCCGGAGTCGTCACGCCCGACAGCGACACCCCGACGCTCCTGCCGTAACGCGCACGCACCGCCCCGCCCGAACACACCCCCCGCCGACCCGCATAAGGAGCCTGATCGACATGACCGAACCCGCCACCGGCGACATCCCGGCGAAGGCCGCAGCCCTGTCCGCCGTCCTGCAGGCGGCCGGATGGACCGTCACCGGCACCGCCCCCGAAAGCACCGTCCTGGCCGACCCCGGCGGCACGCTGCGCCTGGACATCGACACCGCGAACGGACGCCTGGAGTTCGACTGCCCGGCACGCGAACGCCCCGGCGGCTTCCGCTCCGCCTGGGGAGCCCAGGCCCCGCTTCTGACGGCCGCAGTGATCACAGCCGTGTCCGAAGCCAACGACGCCCCCGAGGCATTCGTGGAAACCGAGGACGACGACGACCAGTTCCGCAGCCGCCTGGCCGAGGCCGGATGGCGAGAGGTATCAGTCCACTACTGGACCAGCCCGGACCTGGAACGCGACCTCATCCTCGACATCGGCGACGGCGAGCACGAGGAGCCGGAGCTGCCGTGGCGAGCGCGCCGAGACGGCGGAGCGCGCGAGGTCCACCTGTCCGAAGCCACGCCATATGGAGTGATCTGCGCCTTCGCACTGAGCGACGACCACCCGGACCCCGCCGCCCCCGAACCGCTCGGCCTCGCTCTGGCCGGGCAGGGCTGGACCCGCAGCGGCATCGCGCACCCGGCCCGCCGCTACGACCCCGACGCCCGGGTGTGGAACAGCCCCGACGGGCAGGTGATGCTGGCCACCCACGGCATCCGCGACGGCAGGACCCTGATCAGCCTGTACGCGCCCCGCACCCCCGGTGACGCCCAGGACCCGCTGTGGCAGATCAACGGCGGACCGGTACCGGTCCAGGCCGCCCTGGCCATGGCCAGCGCCGCCCTGCGACCGGCGACGGGCGGCGGGCACGATGCCGGGTTCACCGCCGCCGGATGGGCTCTGGCCCCCGAACACGCGCTGTCGGTCGCCGTGGCCGGGCTGAAGTCCTGGATCGGCCCGCCCGTCGATGAGGACCTCACTGGTTTCTGGCGCGCGTTCTTGTTCCCGATGCCCACCCCCGAGCTGTCGACCTGGACGGTGAAGGGCGCCCATGCCGGCCTCGAGTGCTCCCTACTCGCCACCGCGAGCACCCCCGCCCACGTCATCACCGCCGCCGCAGCCGCCACGGGGACGACGCCGTGACCGGCGCCGCGTCGACTGCGCAGGTCTACCACCCGGCCATCGACCGCGTCCTGACCAGTTGTCTCGGCTCCGCCGACGCCGTGGCGCGCGTGCGGTGTGCCGCCGCCGACGGAACCGCGGACACTCTCACCGGGCTGCTGCACGACGCCGCCCTCCGGGCCCGCGAACGCGACATCCGGCTCACCCGCATGATCCGGCACGCGATCAGCGACCTGCAGGCCGCCGAGACCGAGCTGGCCGAAGGCCGCAGCGCCGAGCATTTGCTGACCGGACGCCACGACCAGCTCCTGGTCGCCGCCAACCGCCACCACGACGCCCTGGCCCACCTGGAAACCCTCGCCCGCGCCACCATCGCCCCGGCGGCGAACAGCAACTCCGCCTCCTGACGCGATAGGCGAACCGGCAACAGCCCGCCCGATCGCGGCACCCACCTGAACCCCCTGCCACAGAAACGGCGATACCCCCATGCCCGAAACACCCCGACCCGCGACGCCCGGCCTGGCCGAGCGCGCCCGCGCCGCCGCCGCACAGCGCCGTACCGCCCACGCCGCCGAACCTCACATCCGGCGCGAGCAGCGCTGGTTCGCTCTGGCCGAGCAGTGCGCCGCCGCCTTAGCCCGCGTTCTGGACACCCCCCGCGACCAGATCACGATCGCCCCTGACTGGGGACGCGGCTACAGCGGCTGGACCTGGCCCCGGCTGACCCTCGCCGAGCCCGACGGCAGCGTGTTCGAGTTCGTCGCCGCCTACAACCACCCCGGACGGCTGCTGGCCCTGGCCCCGTGTCCGCACTGCGGGCAGCTGGTCCCGCACACAGCTGTCGGGCACCTCGCCGACCTCGGGGAACTGCTGGACTACTGCGCCGGCCGCGCCGCAGAGCCCGAGCAGCGCCAGCAGTACCTGCACGAGATGCACGGCGACTTTGTCCACGACGGCGACTGCCCGCTGGCCCGCCTGCTCTGACGATCTGCGCCGCCAGACGACGCGGCCCCCGAAACCACGCACCCGACCGCATCACCGCAAGGAGCCAGATGATCAACTACGACCAGGACGAGACGACCACCACCCGCAGGCGCTACCGCCTGCGCACCCCAGCGTCACACATCGAGCTGTACCAGCTGCTCTACTTCGCCGAAGCCGACTACAAGCGCTTCCACGACCTGCCCGACCAGACCAGCGAGGCCGATGTCCACCTGACGATCGACGTCGGCGACGCCGAGATCGTCGTGTTCTTCGACTATCACGGCACCGCACGAGAGCAGGCCAAGCCGTGACGCCCGAGCCGCTCACCTACAAGGGCCTGACCGTCCCCTACACCACGGGCTGGTCGTCGGAGGCGGTGACGCTGACCGGGAACCCCAGCCTGATGTTGCGCGAGCCTCCCGACGGCGGTCCTTCGTACCTGGCCTACCACGACGAACACCCAGGACAGGAGGTCCGGCCGCACGGGGTGCTGTGGGGCCGGATGCCGGACACCCCGGGCGTCGGCGAGCCTCGGTTCCTCGGACAGCACATCACCCGCCAACAAACGGTGATGGAGCGCGGCGGCTGCAGTGTGTGCGGCGGGGCCGGGCAGGTCTGGATGGTCCCGGCGATGCTGTGGGAGGAGTACCTGGCCGAGGACGGCCCGGGAGCTCCGTACGAGACCTCGGATCCTCCGGTGTGCCGGGCCTGCATCCCGTTGGCGGCGGGGCAGTGCCCGCACCTGCGCACGCGTGGCTTCGTGTTCCTGGCGGTCCGTAGATGGTCGATTTCCGGGGTGCGGGGCTACGTCGCCGACCGGCGCACCCTGGCCTTCGCCGCCACCGACATCGATGTCCCGCTGCTCGGCGCGCCCGGCTATGACCCCGACCGGCTGCGCCTGACGCTGGCCAAGGGCCTGCTGGCCACGCTGCGCGGGATCACCGCCCACACCGACCCCGACCGGGTGCGCGGCCTGGGCCGCCGTCGTGGCGACGAGCCCCGGCCTGCCTCACACCGGGCTCGCGCCGGCAGGGTCCCGGCTCCGCGCCGAGGCGGCTGACACCGGAGCGTGCGACCCCCGCGCCCGGACTCCCACCGACCTGTGACCCCTGGAGACGACCGAACGATGAACACCGACACCGCCTGGCCCGATCCCGCTCCGGGTGCCCCCGACCCAGCCGGGCTGATCGCCGAGCTGACCGGCGCGGGATGGGTATGTGACCGGTTCAGCTGGACCGGCACCACGAAGTCCCATTACCTGCAGAGCCCCAGCAGGACCCTGGCGCTGGAGGTCGAGACCGGTGACGACGGCGCGAGGCTGCTGTTCGACGCCCCGGTCACCGATCCGCAGTACGGCTGGAACGCCGAGGCCCCGCTGCTGCCCACCGACGTGATCCTGGCGGTCGCGGCGGCCAACGACGGCCCGTCCACCTATCTCGCCGAGCGCGAGGACCGGCAGCCTGAACCGTTGCTGGACGTGGGCTGGATCGGCGAGAGCTACCACCGGTGGGTCAGCCCCGACGGCCAGGCCACAGTCGAGTCCGGCGACATCGACGACACCCTGTATGCGCTGCGCGTCGGACGCGACGGCGGTGAAACACAGATCCTGCTCACCGAGTGCGCCAGCGACCAGGTCCTGCACGCCTTCGCCACCGGCAGCCTGCTGGCGGCCCCCGAAACCGCCGTGCCCGGTGCGACCGCCGACTCCGGCGTCGGCGCGCGGGAGTCCGAGGACGGCGAGGCGTTCACTCTGCCGCGCCGCTGGGGCGTGACGGCGGCGGCCTCGGAGCGCGGCCAGCAGCACATGCGGCTGGCGCTGTCGATGGCTGGGGGCGAGGACTGGCCGTTGGACTGCCCCGGCCTTCTGGATCGGGTCGCCGACACGGTCCCGCTGATCCTGGCCGACCTGCACGCCCTGGCCTACCGCGAAGGACTGGACACCGCGCGCCTGGGCCTGGCCCCGCGACATCCCTGACCACCCGCACACCCCGAACCGCGACGGCGGCGCACGATCCCGCGCGCCGGAACAGAAAGACGACCCCGATGACCGAAGAACACCTCGCCTCCGGCACCGAACCGGACGGCACCGACCCCGCCGTGGAACTGATCCAGGAGCTGTTGCTCTGCGGCTGGATCGCCGACAGCGCCGCTTCGGCCAGCGGCGCCGTGCGCGCCATAAACCTGGCCAGCCCGAGCCGGACCCTGACACTGCGCGTGGAATCCGACGGCGACCGCGTCCAACTCGCCTTCCACGCCCCGGACCGCAGGGGCCACCGGTTCCGCTACGCCTGGGCCGCGGCCGCCCCGGTGCTGCCCGCGCAGGTGGTCCTCGCGGTCGCAGGCGCCAACGACGCCGACTCCACGTTCGGATTCGACGAGAACGAAGCCGTCGACCTGGACTTCCTCATCGCCGCCGGATGGCGCCAAGAGCACGACAGCCGCTGGGAGCATCCCGACGGACGCGTCCTGCAGGCCCAGGCTGGCGACCCGGAGCCCCCGGGGGTGTCGATCACCATCGGCCGCGACGGCGACGAGCACCCGATCCGCGCCAGCCAGCACATCAGCAACCAGGTCCTGCAGGCGCTCACCGACGACACCACCGCCGAGCCCGCCGCAGCGGGCGGCGCGCCGCAGGTCGAACGGCAGGCGCTCATCCACTTCGAGGGGCGGTGGCAGCCCACGAGCACCGCGGTGTTCCGGCGCATGCTCCTGCGTGACGTCGCCGATGAGAAGCTCGCCGCGAAGGCCGAAGCCGAGACGTTCACGGTCCCGCCCGGCTGGCAAGGCAGGGCCAGCGAGCGTGGCCAGCAGCACATCCGCCTCGCCCTGGCCATGGCCGGGATCCACGCCCCGCTGGACAGCCCGGAGCTGTTCGACCAGGTCGCCGAAACTATCCCGGCCGTCATCGCCGACCTGCACGCCCTCGTGCGCCGCATCGGCCTGGACCCCGATCAACTCCCCGCGCAACGCGCCCGGCACACCCAGGCCGGCAACGGCCCCGGGCCGGGCTGCGGCGAGCAGGCCGGGGCGCAGTCGTGACGGGCCTGTCTGCCGCCAAAAGGCGGGAACTCGCATATGAGCTGTCCGCGCTGCTCAGCTATCTGCCGCCCCGCTCGGCCGCCGCCGACCACACCCTCCTGGCCCACACCGCCTTGAAAGACGAGCGGCTCACCGCCGCCGTCGAGCACCTACACCGGGCGATCGACGCCGACGCCGCCACACCGGACCTCCGGCGCCGCCGTCGGATGGCCGACCTGCACACCACGCTGTCCGCCGCGATCGGCGCAGTACCGACCAAGGAAGACCCCCAGCCATGACCGCAGCCCGATCCGGCCACGACCAGGTCGCCGACGTGATCACCGCGATGGAGCACTACGACACCGCCTGGCACCGCGAGCTGGCCGAGTACCTCACCACGGACGGCGACATCGACGACGACCGGCGCGCCGAGTACGAGCACGCCAAGGACGACCATGCCTGGCCGGTGCTCGAGCGGCTCCCGGATTGGATCAGCGCGCTGCGCGCCGCGATCGGAGCGGCGGCCCCCGAAACGACGCCGTGAGCACCGGACTCGCCGAGGCGCCGCCGGAGCTGTGGATCCCGCCCGCGCACCGGCACCTCCGCCCGCAGACCGGGCTGACCAGCAGTCATCTGCTGGCGGGCGGAGGCGGCGACACCCTGGGCTTGTTCGAGGCCGGGTTCATGCCGATCTACGCGGCCAACCACGACAAAACCTGTATATCAACGCACCGATTCAATTGGGCGCCGCTGGGTTGCGCGCACCACCTAGCGGACATCGCGAACCTGTCGATGGGCGACCTGCCCTCCTCCGATGTGCTGTGGGCGTCGGTGATCTGCACCGAGGTGTCCCCGGCAGGCGGCCTTCCCACCCACACCGGGCCGATGGGATACGACGAGCAGGGCCGCCCAATCGGCTCCAAGCACTTCGCCCGCACCCGCGCCACCGCGCTGGACGTGCTGCGGGCCACCGAGTTCCACAGATACCGGGTGGTGGTGGTCGAGAACGTAGTGGGCTTTGTTACCCGCTGGGAGCTTTTCGACTGGTGGGTGATCGGCATGTGCCTGCTCGGGTACCGCGTGCAGGTGGTGTCGGTGTCCGCGGCGCACATCGGCGACGAGGACGGCAACCCTTCCTCGAACCAGCTCAGAGATCGCGTCTACGCGGTCTTCACCAGGAACGACGTTCCCGAACCGGATCTGGCGCCGCGCCCGGCATCATGGTGCCCGCGCTGCAAGGCCACCGTGCAAGGGGTCCACCGGTGGCGCCGCGCCGCCGCCGCGCGCCCCTACCCGGTCGGACGGCACGGCCAGTCCTACGACTACCACTGCCCGCGCAACTGCGGTGCAGTCGTGCGCCCGCACGTCAGGCCGGCGGCCGAGTCCTTCGACCTGTCCAACCTCGGCACCAAGCTCGCCGACAAGGACGGCCCCCGAAGGCCCTCGACCACCATCCGACTTGAGGCCGCGCTGCGCTACCTGACTTCGGACGCCACCCGCCGCCACGGCCCCCGATCCCTACGCCCGCACGGCGCGCGCCGCCTGGCGGTCATGGAGTACCGGAACAACTGTTCGGCCGCCTCGGGGTGGGAGCCGATCACAACCGTGTCGGCGGGCGGATACCACCACGCGCTCGTGGCCGCCCCCGACGGCTGGGAGCCCGGCGACCCGCTCAGTATCCATGACCTGACATACCGCATGATCACGTGCCGGGAACAGGCCAGAACCCAAAGATTCCCGGATTCCTACCACCTGGCCGGGAGTCCAGACCAGATCCGGATGCAGGCCGGGAACGCCGTGGCGGTGAACGTGGCCCGCTGGATCGGCGAGCGCATCGCAGACGTCCTGATCTAACCCCCGACCAAGGCCCGACAGGCGGGCAGACGGAACCACACCCATAAAGTAAGGAGTTTGACATGCCCGTTCTGACGCCGGAGTTCCTGGCCTGGTCCAGTCAGGAGATCCACCGCGCCGCCGAGGAGCACTGGCGCAGGCACGGGACCACCCCGATCAAGGTGGTCCTGTTCGCCGACGACGGCGTTCCGCAGCTGGTCGACTTCGCCCAGGGCATCGGGCAGGAGGCCGCAGGACGCGCGGTGCACACGCACGCCGCCCGGATCGGCGCGGTCGCGGTGGTCCTCACGGCGGTGGCGCGCGTCGCCGAGGTGGAGTTCGATCTGACGCCGCACGAGCCACGCGCCGGGGCTGCCGTCCGGCTGGTCGGCGACTTCGGCCGGGCAGTGGTGACACTCACGATCTGGCCCGAGCGCGACGTAACCACAGCCCAGTGCAGCGACATCCGCACCGCCCTGGACGGACCCGCAGTCCTGGCCGCCGTGCGCGAGGGCACGCCATCGGACCTTACGGAGTTCGCGGGGCTGATCTCCTGGCTGACCGGGCTCCTGCCACACAACAACAGGTCTGTGACGTCATGAGCGATGACTACGCGGCCCCCGAACCGCCCGCGTTCGAGCGGGCCGGGGCGTTGGTGATCCGCTCGCTGGCCGAATGCGTGCTCTGCGAAGCGCGATCCGGATGGTGGTTCGGCGCCGTCAGCGTGAGCTGGCCCGTCGCCCACTCCCGCGACGACCACCCGGACCAGGACAGTGTCCAGTTCCGCCTATGGCGGATCGTCCGCCACGGCTGCACCGTCATGCCCGAGGGACTGGCCCACACCCCGGGCCCAGGGCCCGAACCCGACCCGGCCTACTTCGCGCTGTCGGAGTGCCGCGCCTGCGGCACCGCCACCGGCTGGCTTACCGCAGACGAGGCCGAAGGCGGCCTGCACGACTTCGAGCAGCACCACCGGTGTACCGCCCGCTCCGATAGCCCACCGGACTTCGACCGCTGGCACCTGACCCGCGAGGCACGTCCCTCCGCGACAGGTCCCCGCCGCTCGCCCACCAGCACCTGACAACAAGAGGACCCGATATGACGATCAGCCATGAGCGGCTGTACGAAGCCTGCTGCCGCCTGCACGCCGCCGCCGAGAACAATCACAGGAAGCACGGCTATGCCGAGCACCTGCTGGTGTTCATGCCCGAGACCGGGCCTGAATCCCTTGTCCTGATCCCCGGCGGCATCCCGCCGCAGGCCGTCCTGGACGACATCGCCCGCCGGACCGGCGCGGTCGCGATCCTGACCACTGGCGAGGCGTGGGTCAGCATCCCCGGGCTGTCCGCGCAGGCCATGGCCGCACTGACGGTCGAGGACCTGCCCCGGCCCTCGCAGGACCCCGACCGCGCCGAACAGATCGTCACCCATGCCATCGGCATCGGCCCCGACGGCACGACGATGGTCCTGACGCGCGCCAGCACGATTCAGCGCACCGTGTTCGGCACGATGATCGGTGAGGCGGTCGACGGCGTCCCCGGCGTCCGCCGCGACGGCGCGACGAACGCCCTCGCCGCCGCCCTGAAACAGCCCACCGCACAGCCGCACGACCGACCTCGACCAGCCGGTACGAGCAAGGACACGCCGATGCAGACCCCCGCCACGCCCAACAGTCACCACGCACCGAACGGCAGGTCCGGCCCAGCCGATCCGGCCCGGTGCCATTCCTGCGGCGCGGGCATCGGCGTACTGCACGCGGACCTGTGCGACATCGCCTGGTGCGCTGCCGTCGGCCTGCAGCGCTACGGCCTGTGCGACACCGCGCACGGCTGCCGCACCGATCCCCGGCGCGATTGCAGAACTGCCTGGTCCGGGCAACACCCAGGCGTCGACGACTGCCGCCGCCTGGGCTGGTACGCCGTGCGCACCCCCGACGGCTGGATGAGCGCGGCCCCCGAAACCCCCGGAGCGGTGGAGGACCTCAACCGCCTGATCTCCGAAGGCGTTTGGGACGAGGAGCAGCAGCGCTACCTGGCCCCGGGGGTCGATCCCGGCCCGCCGACAGTCGGCGGCGACGCGGAGCGGGAGGACTGACCCGTGCCGATCACCGCCGAGCAGCTCGCCGGGCTCACCGCCGGGCTCCACGCCGAGGCCGAGAAGCAGTTCCGGGCGAACGGGAAGGTGGTTCCAGCCCTGTGGTTCATCTCCGACGGCACCGCACGCCTGGTCGCGATGCCGCAGGGCGTCATCGACCGCGCGCAGACCGCAGAGATCGCGCGCACCGACCGCCCGTCGGCGATCGTGCTCACCGGCGAGTTCTGGCTCGGCTCGGTCACCATCCCGGCCACCACCGCAGCCGGCATGCCGCTGGCCGACATCCCCAGGCCGTCCGAGCAGCCCGACCGACGGGAAGCGATTGCCACGCGGGGAATCGGGCGCGGGCCCGACGGCGGCCTGCTGCACACCACTCGCACTACCCTGATCCTGCGCAGCGTCTTCGGTACCCAGCTGGAGCCGTTCGAGATCCCCCCCGACGCCGATCGCGACGACGACTACGGTGCGTTCCTAGCCTCCCTGCTGCCCGGGGACACCCGCAAGGACGACAAGAAGCGGCGCGGCCGCCGCTGACCACGGGCGCTGGCGGTCCCATCCCTTCCGGGGCGGGGCCGCCTTCCGCCGTCCTGGCCCGCAGCTCGTCGGGACCCGCGACTCTACAACTCCACGCGGAAGTGGGCGCGGAAGGTCGCGGCCAGCTGGCCGACGCGGACAGCGTCGGGCAGGGCAGTGTCTGCGATCTCCTCGAGGATGAACGCCGCCGCGTCGCACTTGGCGACGTTCAGCAGGCACAGCTCGGCCAGGATCGAGCCCTCCAGCATATTGTCGACCCGGCCGGCCAGCGGCTGGTGGTGGCTGTCGGCCCGCAGCAGCGCCGCCGCCTGCACCGCGAGGTCCGCGGTGACGTTCTGCACGCAAGCGACTCGTCGGTCAGCAGATCCTCGATACGCAGCCGGAAGCTGTCATCCAGGATCGAGGGCGTCGGCTCGCTGTCCATACCTGGCAGTGTGGCCAGCGCCGCCCCGGCCCGCGAAGGCCCGTCACACGATCGGACTACCCGGCCTCGCGGCCGTGCCCGGTTCCGACACGGTGGCCGCGCCGCCGCCGGGTTAACGTTTTGACCATGGTCTCCGGAACCTCCCCGAACACGGCGCGCAAACAGGCACGCGAGCACGCCGCCCAGCTCCTGGACGCCGAAGACGCCGAACGGCGCCGCCAGGAGGCCGCTCGAAGGAAGAGGATTACCGAGCACGCCGGGGAGATCGCGGGCAACGACGCCGAGATCGAGCAGCTGACCGCAAAGATCGCCGACCTTCGGGCGGACAGCGCCCGCCGCCTGGCGGCGATCGCCGCCGACGGCGTGAGCGAGGAACAAGTCGCGGCGATGACCAGACGCGACTCCCGCGAGGTCAAGGCCGCGATCAAGGCGGGGACCAGGGCAGCTGCCGCCGGGCAGACGCCGACGGCGAAGAAGCCCGCACTCGCCAAGGCGACAAACACCGCGTCGGCGGCAGTCTGACGACCGAGCCGAGCCCGGCACCACTGCGGCTGTCGTGCCGCCGCACTCCACACGAAGGACCGGCCGTTCCGGCGCGTTGCCTGCTGGCCCTGCATATGTAGGTAGCTGCCAGAGAGGCTGATACCTGTCCGGGCCTAGCGATCGTGCCACCGATGCCCCCGTCATGTCGGTGCCCGCTCCTACGATGGGAGGCTTGGAGGTGGTCGGTGTCGATTCCCGTGGCGCAGCAGCGCATGCTTCTTCAGCGTTCCGGCAACGTCTGCGCGTTCCCGGACTGTCGCCTGCTCTTGACCGCGGAGGGCACGCCTGACGATCCGGTCGTCGTCCTCGGCGAGATGGCGCACATCGTCGGTGAGAGCCCGAAAGGACCGCGCGGCGAGTCGGACATGACTCCTGAGCAGCGCAACATGGCCAGCAACCTGATCCTGCTGTGCAACCAGCACCATCAGCTGATCGACTCCAAGGGCGCTGAGGCCACCTACACCGTGCAGCGGCTGCTGGCGATGAAGGAGGCGCACGAACACTGGGTGGAGCGGTCGCTGCAGGGCCGGCACAACGCCGCCCCCGAGTTGCCGCCGATTGTCCACGACACCGTCTACAGCAACCTGCTGCACGTGCGACAGATGCCGCAGTACATCTACGGCGCCCCGTGCCTGGTCGCCAACGAGCGCGACGTGCATCCCAAGACGGGTCCTGGGAACCCGATGGCGCCGTTCATCGTGCGCGGCGGCTGGCTGTGGGCGTTCCAGGACCTGCGCGACGCCGACGGGCCGTTCGCCGAGTTCGTCACCGCCGCCGAGACCGAGCAGCACCTAACCGTCGAGTTCTGGACCGAGCCCGACCGGCTGGGTTGGTACATCGCTCTGCTCAACCGGTGCCTGAACAAGCTGACCGGCCGGCTGGGGCTGCGCTACGACCGGGCGCACCAGCGCTACTACTTCGCCCCCGAGGCGGCCGGGATGCCCAAGGAGGTCAGCTACCGGCCGCTGAACCGGCAGAAGGCCACGCGGTCGGTGGTGTGGCAGCCGACGAAGCAGGCCACCGGCGAGGCCCGGAAATACTGGCTGCACCGCGCGGTGAACCTGCGCTTCATCCAGGCTGGCGGTCAGGCCGGGTGGTTCCTGAGCATCCGCCCGGAGCTGCGCGTCACCTCCGACGGGCTGGAGTCCCTGGACGGCAAGCAGATCGGACGGCGGGTGACGCGCAAGAAGTCCCGGCTGTTCAACTACGACCTGCTCGGCGAGGTGCAGTTCTGGCGCGACTTCCTCAGCTCCAGCACCCCGCAGATCGTCATGGCATTCGGCCCCGGCCGGCAGCGGATCCTCATCTCCAGCTCGATGAGCAGCACCGACGTGACCTGGCCGGGTATCCCGGAGGAGCACGCCATGCCGTTCAAGAACGTCGAGTACGTCGACGACCTGTTCACCTGGGCCGAGGCCGAAGGTCTGCTCGACGGCGACGAGGAGTCCGACGAGCCCGAGCCGTGGGACGACGACGACCTCGAAGAGGAGAACACGCCATGACCGCCGCCCGCCCCGGACAGTCGCGAACGCCGCTGGTCACCGTGCCCGGCATCGTCAGCTCCTGGCTGCCCGAGCCACTGTTGCGGTTCGCCGACGACGGCCTGCACATCGACCCCAAGGCCGGCATCGCCCGCTACGGCCCCAGATCCCTGACCTCGGTCGGCCGCCACCCCACCCAGCTACGTGTCGGCCTGATCGGCCCGGCCGAGCAAGTCGATAACGCCCGCACGTGGCTGCAGAGCTGCGCCGAGGGCGTCAACGGGGACGCCAAGAACCCCGAGTTCCCCGGCTGGATGCCCGACCGCGGCTTCTTCTCCGCCCTGGGGTTCGCCGACACCTGGAACGAACAGATCGGGCAGGGCGAGCTGCGTGCCGCCCTGGAGATCAAATCGCAGAAGGACCGGTTCGAGGCGGTGTTGGCGCTGCTTGAGGACAAGCTGCGCACGCTGGCCGAGCGGGACAACCCGCCGGAGTACATCGTCATCGCGCTGACCGACGAGATTGTCGCCCGCGCCGGGTCCGCCGACTACAAGGACGGCGAGGCCGGACTGGTCCACCGGGACCTGCGCCGCGCGCTGAAGGCCGCGGCGATGAAGTACCGCATCCCGACCCAGATCCAGCGCGCGCCCACCATCGACGGACGAGACCGCACCCCGGCCTCCCGCATCGCCTGGAACTTCTTCACCGCCATGTACTGCAAGGCCGGCGGCTACCCGTGGAGCCCGCACGGCCTGACGCCCGGCACCTGCTACGTCGGGATTGGCTTCTACCGGCCGCTGGGCGCGGCGTTCCCCAGCATGCAGACCAGCCTCATCCAGGCATTCGACGAGCACGGTGAGGGCCTGGTGCTGCGCGGGCACGACTTCGACTGGGACCCGAACAAGACCGGCAGCCGATCCCCACACCTGTCCGCCGACAACGCCCACCACCTGATCACCATGGTGCTCGACCAGTACGAGAAGGTGATGCACCAGACCCCGACCCGCGTCGTGGTCCACAAGACCTCGCGCTACTGGCCCGACGAGCGCGACGGGTTCCGCGCCGCGATCGAATCCCGGGTCAAGCGCTACGACCTCATGGCGCTGGAGCCCCAAAGCGCCGTGCGGCTCATCCCCACGTACAAGTACCCGCCGCTGCGCGGCACCCGGTTCACGGTCGGAGACCTGGACTACCTGTACACGACCGGGTTCATCGCCGCGCTTGGCGAGTTCCACGGCGTCCACGTTCCGGCCCCGCTGCAAGTCGCCGACCACATCGGGCAGGACACCCCCAGAGAGCTTCTACTCAAGGAGGTGCTCGCGCTGACGAAACTCAACTTCAACGCCTCCACCCTCGGCGGGCTGCTCCCCATCACGATCAAGTTCTCGCGGCTCGTGGGGGAGATCATGCGGGAGATCCCTGCCGACCGCGAACCGCTCCCGCAGTTCAAGTTCTATATCTGAGGAGCGGCGTCGGCAGTGTTGCTCTGGCTCACACCGTCAGCAGCCTGGGCTGCTGCCGCAACACCGCAACATTCGCCCGTTTTCACGTATACCGGGGGCGGATAACTACCGCGCGGACCCGTGCCAGGTAGGGGGAGAATCCTGCAGTGAGCAACCGTTCGAAGGACCACTACCTGCCTGCGGCGCTGATGGGACGCGGGTTCGGCCGCATAAAGCAAGGCAGAGGGTCACGGGAGGCAACCCTCGCGGTACGGTTCACAGCGTCCCCAGGCATTCCAGCCGAGATCCGCCGCGCCGAGAACATCGCCTACGACTACGATCTGTACCACGTGGACGACCCCTGCGCCGACCTACCGGCCAGCTATGCCGAGGACATCTGGAAACAGTACGAGGACAAGCTCCCTGGTGCAGCCAAAGCGTTGGAAGGCCAAGCCTGGCACTTCAGCGACTGGCTGATCGTGCTCGATCACATCCAAGCCGCATGGGTACGGCAGCCCGGCTTCGACCAGGAAGTACGCACCTACCTCGCCGCCCACGGCATCGCCAACCCCAGTAACGACAAGATCGAAGACGTGCGCAGGCTGATCCACCAGCAGATGCGCGACTACCTGCACACGGCACGGTTCGCCATCGTTCGCCGCCACGAATCCGCTCGCCACTTCATCATCAGTAACCGGGGCTACACCCCTATGGCCGATAGTCTCGACCAGCACAGCGGAGCATTGTTTCCTCTGACCAGCAATGTGGCCGTGCTCATGGCGCGAGATGCCGCACAGGCCGGCGACGACATCGAGGCCGGACCCAGTGCCGAGCTCGTGCTCAACCCTGGCGGCGCAAAGTCCTTCCACGCAGCAACGTGGAACCGCGACGACATCGAGTTTGTCGCTGGCCACCCCTGACGACGCTGGATTGATCGACACCATTCCGGACACCTTCGTTCCGATCCCCGCCTATGGCCCATACCACGGCAACCGCGACACCACCTTCCAATGGGCAAGGCGGCGCGGGTGACTGAACATCGCTGCGTATGGCCCAGCCGCACTGTCCGACCCGAAGGAGTCACGGATCCGACCCCACTACCGTGCAGCCGCTGCAACGCCAGCCGCCACCCAAGGCTGCAATTCTCTTGATCAAGACTTCTGGATCTTCACCTGAAGCGTTGTCTTAGCCAGCACCCGGACACCGATGGATGACGCTGCCGAGACGGTCGGTTCGAGCATCGACCCCGGCCAGGACGGCCCTGTTGCACAGTCGTCGGGCCACTGCGGGCGTCGGTATCAAGATTATGATTTAGCTTTGACAGGCGGTAGTCGCCTCCTTGTTGCCAACTCTACTGGTATGACGCCGGTTAGTGGTTCGACCTGTCCGTCCTTGACGTCTGTCTTCCAGGTCGTAGTCGTGCACCCCGTACGGCTTTGGCGCTGCGTCTCGGCATGCCAAGCGTACGGGCAGCAGCATCGCTGTTCAGATTCTCACATAAGCAACGAATCCGCCTAAAAGCAGTCTCCGCCAGGGCCACGCTGCCGGGCGAACGTGATGGCTCGAAGGTGATTCGATGTGCCGCTCGATTTGATCTCTATGTGAGGGAGCTGTGCCATTTATGCAGGTCAAAGCGTTGCAGAATTGCGACAAATCGGACTCTTGTCGAGCTCGAATACGGCACCTGACCACATGGGCTCTGATAAGGTCGCAGCTCGCAACGCCGCCGGACGGGCCAGCGGCCGGAACGTGTGAAGATTGCTCATGCTGGCGTCGTGCAACTTCGTGGAAGCTACAGTAGTGAACGATGAACTTCATTCCATGGCTTTCTGCCGGCTCAGTTATTTGGAAACCATCGAAGCGAAAGCTGAACCAGACTGTTCCATGGTCTACGAGCGACCTCTGTATTTCACTGTGGGGCGCTAATGCTGTCGGTGTTTTCGTCGAAACAATGACTCTTAAGCCGAGACTCCATTGATTGCTATCGAGGCGTGCTGCGAGATGTATTCGGCGAACAAAGTTGGTCGGCTTAAATTCTCTGCGTCCGTAATCTCGTCCCAGATCCTCATTCTCCCTCCTGCGCTACTGATTCCGGCTACACTATGAACCATGCCCCCTTCTCGGCGTCCACTATCGACCGCTCGATGGTGTGGGACTACGTCCCACACTGTTGTTAATGGCGTGTGGGCAAGGAGTGGGCATGAAGAGAGCCCCGACGCCGTTGACCTTTGCCTAGTTTGGCGGCGAGGGGGCTCTAGGTGGTGCCGGTGGTAGTGGTGCCGTCTACCTGGTCCTACCAGGGACGACGGCCCGCTACCCCCGCAGTGCGATCGCGAGCAGCGCCAGGATCGCAGTGATCACGACGCGGTCGCGACGGGGGCGGCGGCGCTGAGCGCTGGCCCGACTCCGCCGATGAGTGCCGTACATATTGGACTCCTTCTGTTGGCTCGGCCAGTTCCGAGTGCTCCAATCCTACTAACCACGTGGTCCATTTCACCGGGAAACGAAGAATTCTTAAAGGAATCAATCTCTTTACATTCTATAGCGGCAAGGGGCGTGGACGGGCAGTCCGTTTCGCCGCACATTCTTATCGACACTGGTAGACGCCTCGATTCGTGTGGCCGAGGCATATCACTCGCCCCTGAAGCAAGGCTCCCCGCACGGGAGTGCGTTATCGTATTGTGACCAAACGCCGGGTCGGGTCGTCGCGCAGCAAGATCGTCGGGGCGGTGTTGAAACGGATTGTCCCTCTCTTCGCCCGAACCTCTGTAGTCGAACCATCATGCGATCTTGACTGCCCCCGATACGACCCGACTGGCTGCGCTGGTCGATAAGGAGGCTGCGGACATGGAGATCATCCACAGCCGCGATGAGCGAGTTCAGCCAAGAAGTCCCAAATGAGATCTGTTACCAATCTGGGCGAGCCTGATTGTCCAGCTGAAGTGACCGTACGGACTCGTCCGCAGGACGCGCGGGGAAGACTGTGGGTGCTGGTTGCGTGGCTGGACCTGGTCAAAGGGCCGGATATTGTCAGCGCATCTACCGGCTCGCCTACCACGCCGTACGGGCAAGAGCAGCATTCAAACGTGATCGTCGCGGCCTGCAAGACGCAGGACTGGATAGAAGTCGAGCGATCCGATCAGAGCTGTGCGCCCTGAGAGGATGTTCCGTTGCCTCCTGGAAGTCGATGGCGCGGCGGCGGTTGAGCTGCTTCTGCGAGGAGGCTGGTCGCTGCGTAACGGCAGGGTCATAGGTTGATGCCCGAAAGGCGGATAGCTGTCTTGTAGGGCTCGGGCATGTTCAAGGCGTCTGTCTCCTCCGGCGCGAACAGGCCCAGTTCCTTGTGCTCGTGGCTGAGCTGCGGGGTGCCAGGGCCGAGGTGTCGGGCGGCGTAGGCGACGACAAGGACGTGGCGGTCTGGCGTAATTGGGTAGACCCAGGCGTGTGCGAGGCGCAGATCGCTGATGGTGAGCGTGAGTTCTTCGCGGACTTCGCGTCGGACGGTGTCCTCCAGCGTTTCGCCGACCTCGAGTTTGCCGCCGGGCAGTTCCCACTCGTCACGCTCGTTGCGCAGAAGCGGAATCTGGCCCTGGAAGTCCACGACGGCCTTGACCGATACCGGCATCACGTATTCCAGGTGCCCGTACATCGGGTGTGGCACGAGGAACGGCGGGCGCGGGTTGCCCGTCGCCGAGTCTGAGGTGGTCATCGGCGCCTGCACAGGACGGCGGCTAGGTCGTCGCTCTTCTTGAAGTGCGCGTGCGACAGATCCAGGTCAGGGCGGCGTTCGTGGTCTCGAATCGTCTTGGCGACCGAGGCCAGGGAGTCGTTGAGGGCATGCTTGATCAGTGTGGGCCAGTCAGGGTAGAGGCCGTATTCATCGACGGCTCGGGCGAACCCGTCCGTGCACAACAGGACGTGCTCGATGTCGTCCCAGCTCAACGTGGTGGAGTGGATTCGCAATGCGGCGTCGGGATGGCCGGAGAACACTCCTTCAGGGTGAACGCCGGTGATGTACTCGTGCCGGCGCTCCAGCAGCGCGCTTCGGGCGTCGGCTCCTGTGAGTCCAGCAGATCCTGCGGCGGCGACAGCGGCGGCCTCGCGATGGTTGTAGAAGTCGGTGTCGACCACGGTGGTGGTCGCACCAGCCGTGACCAGGGTCGCGTCCCCGATCCGGGCAAGCTCCACTGTGTCGCCGCGGTCGATGAGCAGCCCCATGGAGCAGGTCGGGTGGGTACGGTCCGACGGGAAGCCGAGCCTAGCGAGGTCGTCGCGCATCCGCTTCGACAACTCCTCGAGCATCGGCCGCGTGTCGTCGGCAATCGGGATGACGGCGCGCTCGGCCAGGATCTGGCCGAGGCGGTCGACCATGAAGTGGACATCGTTGTGGGCCGGCAGGAACGGCTCGGAGTAGACGTCGGTGGCGCCGTCGAGCACCCAAGCGGCATACGGGCCGAAGCCGACGCGGTCCTCGTTCGGTTTCGCGCCTCCGGGTTCGCACACTGTGTCCACGACTTCGATGGCCATGGACACCATCTTGCTCTACAAAAGCAGTCCTGTGAGAAGCAACGCCGAACCGAGTACCGCTACTGGCAGAAGTCGCTGCCATGTGGCGCGGCTGTTGGCGTGGGTGAAGGAGGCGAACACCAGAATCACGGCGCCGGCCATTGCGCAGATCAGTCGTGCTCCGTCGCCGGTCTTCGGAGTCTGCGCGGCGATCGACGCGGCCGAGACGACGAAGGCCACGACGGCGGCCAGCAGCCCGAGCAGCTCCAGTTGCTGAGTGCGGAAGCGTTCGAGTTCGGCGCGGAAGGTGTCCTGGCGCTTGGCCATCCGGTCCCGTTCCTCCACCAGGTCAATCCGCACCCGGGTTGCCTGGTAGCGGGCAAGGCGCCGGTAGAAGTCCGGGGAGTCGGACGGCTCAAGCTGGATCGCCTCAGTGATGGCCGAGCGTGCAGCGGCGTAGTCCCGGCGTAGGACGTGCAAGCGGGCGAGGGTCTCGTAGTAGTGGCCGTGCTGGCCGCCGGGCGCGGCGATCGCCGCGGACACCGCCCGGTCGGCTTCCTCCAGCAGGGCTGCCGACGTGGCCGAGGCAGGGGCGGCCTCCAAGTAGTCGGCGATGAACCAGGCGATCTGATGTTTGATGCCTTGGGAGTTCGGCAGGTCAGCATCCGCACGGCGGGCGAAGTCCACCGCCCGGCGCAGTGCCTCGGCGTCACGGCCGAGGCCGTAGCCGCGTGCCACCAGCGCTCGGAAGGTGTTGAAGTAGGGCTCGGCGCCGAACTCGGCCTCGTGGGTGCGCACCAGGTCGGCGTAGTCACGCACCCGGTCCTCGCGGTTTAGCTTGACCAGCAACGCGTACAGCGCGGCGAACCGGACAGCATCCGCGTTCGAGGCATCGCCGAGTACCGCCCGCAGCACCTGCTCGGAGTCGGTCAGTCCCGTCAGGACGCGGCGGGTGCCGGTGGCGAACCCGGGATCCTGCTGCGGCGGCAGTGCTTCGAGGTCGCGGACGGTTCGGGCCAGCTGAGCCGCGCTGGGACGACGTGTCGCCATCGACACCGAACTCCTTCCTTAAAGGGTGAAGCCGTCGTTGAGGCGCTTGAGCGGATGGGTTGGGGCGACATTCGCCAACAGGCGCACGACGGTGCGCTGACCGGTGAACTTCGTGCGCCCGTGCAGCACCCGGTGATTGTGCAGAACGTAGCCGCAGCCGGCACCCACGCGCAGCAGCCGAGGAGTCATGGCCAAGGCGTGGATCCGTGACAGCACGACTTCGCCAGCGTCGTTGACGGCTACCGGTCGTGCGAGCGCGTCGTCGCGGTAACGCACCCGGACTCGTCCGCCGTGTTGCTCGACCACAGGGTGCCGGTGGTCTTCCGCGTCGCGCAGGACGAGACGCTGGGGCGACTGTAGCGCCAGGCTGAGCAACTCGCGGTCGCTCGCGACGTCGACCAGAAGGCTCTCCCCGCCGAATTCGGCCGGTCGCTCCACGAGCACGGCCACCACCGCCGGCGGATCGGCGATCTGAGCGCGGTCTGTGTGCGGACCAATTGCGGCGCGGGAGAAGCCGGTGCCATCCGTACCACCGCCTGGCTGAAGCACCGTCAAGCCGTCCGGCGTGGCGTGCGGATGGTGGAACAGCACGGTCCAGGAGGCCATGTAAGCGGCTAGCGACTCCCTGGTCGCGTCGAAAAACAACGCCACACCGAAGGTTTCCAGATGCTCCGCCAGAGATCCCGGGCCGACGGCCTCGTCATCCAGCGAACGAAACGAGATCGCCCCCTGAACCCTCATACCTCGAATTGTCCAGAATCAGAGTCCTGAATCAACCGGAATCTGCCTCGGGATGGTCCGGACGAGCGGTCGGCTCGACCAGCAGCTTCCGTCAGCCGCCGGAACGGCTCCCGGTTACCCGCACCGACTTGGCAGGCTGGAGACAGCTCGTGCCGGGCCTGCGGTAGGTGTGCGCTTAGCTCCTACGCCTCGCGCGTGGAGCAAAGACGCGAACGGATCGCCGAGCGCAGATCAGCACCCCAGACCCCTCGACCGCCGTCTCCGGAATCGACGGCCGCGCGACGGAAGCCGTCCCCGACAGTGGCTAGGGCGATCGTGCGCCGCCCTGAAGGAACACGACGGTGGAACGCGCGGAACATGATCGTCCCGCGCATTCCACCATGTGAGTCTGAACATGCGCCGTCAGGAAGCGGTGGCGCCCGCGTCGTTCCGCCATTGGAAACGGCGGGGCTTGTCCTCGAACGACATGACTGCCTCGGTCTGCTGGAGCTTCTCGCAGGCATTCGCTATGGCCCCGGCTGACCGGTTGAGGACCTTCGCGATGGCGCTTGGCGTCCACGTCTGGTCAGAATGCTCGCGCAGGTGGGCCTCAACCTGCGCACGCAGCTCACCCTTGCCCAGGCGGGCGGGCGTCGCGGCTTCGGCGGCTTCCCGGGCAGATGCCGATTCCAACTCTTCGACCGCGTCTGGGTTACCGGGGCCGTCGGCGGCAGTGTCGGGGAGGGTGCCGCCGTGCTCGGCTTCGGACGCCTCGGGCTCGGCGTCGCTGCCGCGCGCGGCCCGTTCGGTCGGATTGTCGGCGCGCTCGGCTTCGGGGGAATCCGTGCCCAGCACGGATTCGGAGTGCGCGTCGCCTACCTGGTCGGGTTGCCCCGCTTCGGTGTCTGGCGACTCTTCCGCCGAAGGCTGATCGTGCCGGGCTTCGCCACCCGGTGCGTGGTCTGCGGCCAGCCTGTCGGCGCGATCGTCGTCCGGGTCGTGTTCGGGCTCAGCGGCGGCCTCTGGGTGTCCGGATCCGGCAGCGGCGGGCTCGTCCTGCAGTATGTCGTGGCCGGTCGCCGATGCCAGCGGAGGTTCGTCGTCGGCTACATCTTCTGCGTCGGTGTCGGGGACGGTCTCTCCAGTCGGTTCATCAGCGGTTTCGGCGACCGCTTCAGCAGCCTCTGCTTGGGCATAGTCGTCCGCGACGGTTCGCCGTTCGGCATCGCCGCTGGCGACAAGGATGGCTGCGCTTTCGCCGGATGCGGCGAACCAGCGGTCGGCGATGCGGCGGGTACCCTCGTGGCCACCGTCCTGACGTGTGGCCATTCCGGCATCCAGCAAGGTCGACAGCGCCTTGGTGACCGTCGAGCGGCCCAGACCCGCGCGTTCGGCCAATTCGGCCGCCGTTGCTGGGTTTTCAGCGGACAACAGGCCGAGAACCTTCAGGGCGGCGGGAGGGAGGGCGGGGGCGGGCGGCTCCGTGGACGGGGCAGGACTGGCGGCGGGCTTGTTCTTCTTGGGCATGGCGGATCTCGTTTCAGTGCGGGGAAAGAGTACGGTCATGCCCCGGCCGGGGCGTCCCCGGCGCGATTCGCGTCTCGCCGGTGCCGGGAACGGCGTCCATGGACGCTCTATCTCCGTCTCTTGTCAAACTTCGCAGGTCAGGGCTCTTGTCTCTGTTGCCCGAGCGGTGGGCGACTTGATGATCGCGCCGAACATTGCATCCATGGATCTGTGCGTGGCAACACCGCCGCGTTCGATGGTGGCGCGTGTCGCCGAAGCAGCGAGTTCCGCATGGAGGAAACGACGCATGGCAACGGATGATGAACCGGCGTTGGCCCGGGACGCCGACCTCGATGTGTACGCGATTGGGGCAGACATCCCAGACGGGCGTGCTGTGCTGCTGGTCACGGAAATCGACATCCACGATGGGGTGTTCGCGGGGCGGTGGACCACCGAGGCCAATGTCGCGCGGATCAGCGACGGCGAGATCTACATCCGGCTGCGCCGTATCGACCTGGTCTACGTCTTAGTGGACGCAGAGCTTGTCCTGGCTCACGATGGACATCTGATGACCGTGATGCGGCTGCATGGAGTGCGCGATTGGGCCGACGAGCTGCGTCTGTCAGCTGCCGCGATCCGCAGCCTGCACACGGATATCGAAGCAGGCGAGCTCTGCCGCGCGTACGCCGAAGGTACTGCGCCGAGGTAGCCATGGGGGCGGCCCACGGGGGCCGCTGACCGTCGCCTTCGCAATGAGCCTGCGCGTGAACCCGGAAAGTGGCGTGAAGCGCAAGGCCTACGCCGAGGGTCGCCGTGCGGACTGACCGACAAGCGCGGCATCACGTAGGGCCCCCGTTTGCCGCAGCCTTCCCGCCTTGGGAGACGGACCTAGCCTGTCCGCCACGCCGGGCCCGCTGCAACCGTCGCGTCGAATGTGGGCTGGGCTCCGGCCGTTTTCGCACGCCCCGAGTTCGCGGGCAACACGGCGCCTGAATATGGCGCGTTGCTCACCGACCAGGCTGACTGGTGCCCTGATTCCCGGAAGCTGTGCCCGCCGTCGTACCGTGGCGTAGCAATCGAGCGGCGTGCTCGCGGGTCGCGGTGCTCACCGTGGCGCCCACGGCGTCTGCCGAGGCGTCGAGGATCTGCATCTGCGCAGCGATCTCGGCGTGGCGGCCCATCGCGGCGAGCAGTTCGAATATGCGCACGTAGATGTACTCGTTGTCGTCGGATAGCGTTGCGGCGCGGCGCAGCGCGGTCAGGGCTCGTTCGGACTGCTCCGCGCGTATGGACAGATCGGCGTAGCGGGTTAGGACCGCGACCTGCTCAGATCTGAGCGTGACCCGCGGCCAGTCCGCCCAAGCGAAGTCAGGGCCGGTCTGGTCGGCGAGCAGTTCGGCGCCGCAGAACTCCACAGCCTGCTGTAGCCAGCGCAGCTGGTCGGACTCCTCGCGCGCGGCGCCGGCGGCAGCGTGCAGGGCGCGGAAAAGCCACAGGTCCACTGCGACGTGTTCGGGGTCCAGCAGGTAGTCGCGGCGGTCGCGCAGCTCGACGAACTTGGTCATTCTGCGTCCGGTGGACTCCCGCAGGCGGGCCCGCAGCGATTTCAGCCCGTCCTGGCGCCAGCGTGCCACCCGTTCCAGGTCGTTTTCGTCGGGCATGCAGGCCGCGTCGATTCCGGCGTCGCTGATTCCGGCGGTACCCTTCCACGCCAGCAGCGCGGCCAGAGTACGGGCCTGGCTGCGCATCTTGGTGACCGGCGCGCCGCTCGCCTCGATCCGCAACGGACCCAGAATGCGGATCCGAATCGGCCGTTTTGACCAGGCTTGCAGCATGTCGGTGGCGATCTGCTCGGCCGGGTCTGCGATCAATACCAGTCGCGGCGCCTCGCGGGTGTCCGCGGCGTCGTTGTCGGTTAGCACCGCATGCGTTGTGCCGGCCGCGATGATTTCCTGTTGGCCGGTGTGCGGGGTGTTTTCGCCGACCGCGTCTTCGGCCTCGTCCTGCGGGGCCTGGTAGGCGACGACGGTTAGTTCGGTGCGCGGCGTCGGCGACGGAGTCTCTGGATCATGCGCCTGATTGCCGGAGGCTGCGCCGAGCAGCCGCAGAACTGCGGTGAAGGAGTCGGCTGACAGGTCGAACAACCTGGTTCCGGTCCACTGGGCCAGGCCTGGTCCGCTGGCGCTGCCGTCGGTCTCGACGAAGGCGGTGACACTGCTCGGGTGGGCGCCCAGCAGGACGGCGGTGATCCGCAGATGTGAGGCGTCGTCGATCAGGGCGGCGATGCGGCGCATGTCCGCGCGGGTCGGCGAAGCCATGAGCACCAGCGGCGGGCAGTCGACCTCCTCAGGGTAGTCGGCGGCGAGCGCGTCCAGATCGGGGACTTCGTACTCTTCCAGCAATCGGGTGCGCCATAGTGCGTGAACCTCGGCCTCGCCGATCGCCGCGGCCAGATCTGGAGTGACGGTCAGCTCCGGCACCCCGCGGGTCAGCTCCGGCAGTATGGCGGCCTCGGCGCCCAGCAGCGCGGCCAGGTCGGCGGCAGGGATGATCAGCCGGGCGAGGTCGGCGGTGCGGTCGGGGGCGCCGGCCGACAGCACCGCGGCAGCGATCGCGCGTGCCGCGCCGGCCGCTCCCGGGCCGACCAGACCCAGGCCGGGTCCAGTCGGGGCCAGCGGGATCTCTGCTCCGTCGCGTTCGGCGGCGCTGATGGATCCGGGCGCCAGCGGCACGCCGTACCGGGTGCCCAGGCCGTAGTCCGAGCCTTCGTCATCGTGGTCTTCGTCGAGCGCGTCCTCGTAGGGTTCGTCGTCGAAGTATCCGTCGATCGCGTCTTCCCCATCTTCGGCTTCGGGCTCGCGGTGGCTGTCGTCGTCGGCCTCAGGAGTGAGGAGGAGTTCGTGGTCTTCGTCGTCGAGGGCGAGGTCGAACAGGTCCTCGGGCACCGGCGGCGGTTCGTCGGGCTTCGGCGTGGGCTCGGAGGCCTGCGCGGCTAGGGCCAGGTTGGCGCGGCGTGCGGCCAGTAGCGCACCAGGCAGCGGCGGCTCGGGGCTCGGAAAGCGAGGGTCGGACAAGCGGGTGCGCCAACGCCGGGCGAGCACCACCGCTGAGCCAAGGGCAATGGCCAGGGTTATGCCGATGGCCCCGCCGTCGGGCAGCCCGACGGCGGCACCACCGTGGCGTCGCGCCGCGCGCTCATGCTTGGTTTCGTCCGCCCGGTCGATGTGTGACGTGGCGGGCGTTCCGGCGTGCGGCGCCGACGGCGTTGTGCGAGCCGTGTCCGGCGCGGCGGGTCCGGTCGGGGGCGGCGTAGCCGGGTGGTTGGACAGTGCAGGGGCCGGGGTCGCTGGTGCGGGCGTCGCCGGTACATGCGTCGTGGTGGCGGGCGTACCCGTTGTCGGGGCGACGGAGCTGGCGGCAGTTGGGGTAATGCGGATCGTCCAGTCGGGACGGATCAGGTCAGGGTTGGTGAGTTTGTCGCCGTCGGCCTGGACGACGCCTTCGTTCAGCTTGTACAGCTGCGGCCATTCGTTGCCGTCGCCGAGGTCCTCCTTGGCGATCGAGTACAGCGATTCGCCCGGCTTGACGGTGTGCACGCTCTCGCGCGGCGTCGTGGCTGTGGTGGTGGTGCCGAGGGCGGCATGTGCGGCGTACAGGCTCGTGGTTCCGGCGACGGAGGGGGCGGTGGCCGCGACCCGGGCGCCGGTGGGGGTGATCGAGTTCTCAGTGGCTTGCGCGGGGACAGTGCGCAGCAGGGCGGTGATGCCGATCGCCGTGATCAGCGCGGCGGCTAGGGTCTGGGTGGGGCCGAGGGTGGGGATGTGCGGGGCGTTGACCCGGCGGGCGGCGGCGACCAGTTCGACTGCGAATGACACCGCGAGGATCAGCCACAGGTACCAGCCGACGACCGACAGGCATTTCAAGAGCACCTGCGGGGTCATGGTGCTGTTGAGGGCGTGCTTGACCGCGTCGAGGTGCGGGATGGAATGCGGCAGGGGGTCGCCGGCGTAGTGCAGCAGTCCCCAGGGGATGCCGCCGAGTACACCGGCGGTGATCGCGGCGGCTAGTAGTGCCTTCACCGCGCGGGCCGCACCGCGCACGGTGGTGGTCATCGCCTGGGGTATCGCCATGTCTCAGGTCCTCGTTGCTCGTCGCGGGCGCCTGGGTGTCATTTGCCTTGCTCGGCCGTCGCGCTGGCGGTCTCGTGGGCGGTCATCGATCCGATGCCGATGATCGACAGGATGCGGGTGTGCTGGCTTCGGGTGACCGTGACCGTGACGATCGTGCCGTTCACCGACGCGGTCCCGGCGTCCCCGGTTCCGGCCAGGTAGGCGTTCGCGGCGCCGACAGCGGCCGACGGATCGAGCACAGCCTGCCCGCTGCTGCGGTACGTGGCCACGTTCAGGGCTTGGGCTCCGGCGCGGGCGGCTTCCTGGGCTTCGTCGATGGCTTTGATCCGGCCGTCCAGGGCCAGGCCGCCGTCCAGTGCGAGCCCGGCGAATAACACGAGTGCGGCGACGATGATGACGGTGAACGCGGTCACCATGCCGTCCTCCCGCGCTTGCGGGGCGCGCAGCTGCCGCCATCGGGTTAAGACCCGTGTGCGAAGGTTCATGGCTGGCCGCCTGTAGTTGATCGATAGGTGTCGACGACCGATGAGAAGGAGGCCGTGACAGTCTCGTGGCCGGGCATCAGGTGCAGGCCGGAGACGTCCCCAAGTCCGACTGTGCAGGTGATCGTGACCCTGGCGGTGGAACCGGGCGTCATCGCGCCGACGTCGGTGGCCACGGACATCGGCGTACAGGTGATCCCATCGCCGGACAGCGCCGCCGAGGCGGCATTGTCCGCCGCCTGCTGGGCCTGGCTCGGGGTGGCGGCCAGGCTGGCGGCGCGGGCCGCGGCGTGTGCGGCGTCGTCGACCTGGATCCGCGCCTCGACGATGCGGCCGAGTGCGACTACCAGTAGCAGGAAGAGGATGAAGACCGGCGTGAGCAGGGTCAGCTCGATCGCGGCTGCCCCGCGCTCGGGTGCAGCCTTCAGTTCCGCGAACCGTCGCCGCAGCGCGCGGATGCGTCGTGCCTTCATCAAGGCCCTCCCTTCGGTGAGTCGTCAGTACGCGAATTGGGGTTAGTTCTTCGTCCAGGCTTCGACCGGCGCCGCGGCGTGTGCTGAGACGTGCAGGCGCAGGCCCGGAATCAGGGATTGCACGGTACCGGACACGTCCGCGTGGGCATCGGCGGCGCTGCGGGTGACAGTGATCGAGCGTTGCGGCAGGGTTCCGCCGGCGATGTGGTCGAGGATCGCCTGGCCTTCGGCTTGTCCGGTGGTGCTGGTTGCGCCTTGGGCGCGGGCGACGGCGACGGCCTGGCTGGCGGCGGCCTGGGCGACTTGGGCGCCGTGGTAATACAGCGCGAACTGCACCACTGCCAGGACCAGCAGCAGAAGCAGCGGCGTGGCCAGGACCAGTTCGGTGGCGGCCGACCCGCGCTCGGGCTCCGAGCGTAGTCGGGCCAGGCGGGAGGGCCGCCGCGAACCGGACTTCACCGAGGCAGGCATCACTGGGTGCTGATGCTGTTCGCCTTGGCAGTGACCTTGGCCACGACGATGGCGACGACAGCCAGCGCCAGAACGACCAGGCCGGCGATGACGACGATGGCCTCGGCGGAGTAGCCGGCCTCCTTGTCCTCGCGCAGCGCGGCCAGGCGGGCGCGCAGCCCGTCGAACATGACCTTGACAGGGGTGAGCTCAGGGATCATCGGTGGTGCCTTTCGGTGCTGCGAGTGGGTTGTGCTGCCGCTGGGGCGGCGTTTCCGCCAGGGCGGGATGGCCCGGGGCGAAGTCGTAGCTCGGACCCCATTTCAGAGTCCTGTCATGATGTGCGAGATCGCCGGGTAGGCGATCATGACGAGGAAAGCCATGAACATCACGACGACCGGCAGGCTCATCCGCTCGGTCGCGGCCACAGCCTCGCCCTCGGCATCAGCCAGGCCGTGCGCGCGAAGACTTGCCGCCTTCGCTGTCAGCGACGCGCGGACCTTCGCGCCCTCGGACCCGGCCAGGGCGAGCGAGGCGGCCAGCTCGCCGAGTACGGGAACCTGGAGTTCCTCGCCGAGCTGGGCCAGGGTGGTCCACGGGGCGACGCGGGAGATCTCTGCCGTGGCCAGCGCCTTGCGCAGGGCCTTGAATGCCCAGTCGTCGCCGACCTGCGAGGCTTCCTTCAGCGCGGACTCGACACCAGAGCCCGCCGCCAGGGAGATCGTCACCAAGTCCAGGAACGCCGACAGGGCGTGCCGGAATTCAACGCGCCGTTCTTCGGCGTCGGTGTGGATGCCGAAGTCCGGCACGATGAACCCGGCGATGGCCAGGCCCAGCCCGGCCCATAGCGGCAGCTGCCAGCCGACACCGACACCGATGACGGTCAGGAAGGCGGCGAAGACGAACGGGGCAGCAAGGCCGAGCACGGCGAGCATTGCTTTTTCGGCCAGGTGCTTGGTCAGGGAGCGTTCCAGGATCGCGAGGTCCTTGCGAACCTTCGCGGACGGAAGGCCGAGCCCGGCCAGGAACCCGGCCAGTGGTGCGCCGGCGCGCCCGACCCAGCCGTCGGACTCGGCGGCCAGGATCGGCGCCGGAGCCGGAACGGTGGACATCGCGGCCATCGCCTGCGCCAGGGTGGGCTTGGGCGGGAACAGGCCGTAGATGGTGACGGCGATCGCCAGTCCGAAGCCGCCGCCGCAGATCAGCGCGGGTATCACGGCTGCCTCCACGCGTCATCGGCGGGGGCGTCCAGCCTGGTGAGAAACCGCGGTGGCTTCTTCCCGGTCGAGATCTTGCTCATCCACGCGAAGGCGAACGCGAACAGCCCGGCCACCGCCAGCAGCACCACCTGCCCGAGCGCGGAGTCGTACGGCGCCATGTAGGTGCGGTCCAGCAGCACCAGGCCGCCGCCCAGACCCAGCACGACCGAGACGATTACCCGGACCGAGGTGCGGGTGCGTTGCCGGTTCGCGCTGGTGCGCATCCGCAGCGCGACCTGCTCGCGGGCGTTGGCCGCCAGCGCCGAGAGCACCTCGGTCAGGTTCCGTGCCTGGTGCCGGGAGGCTAGGATCAGCGAGGCGACGACCAGGTCACCAGTCGGGTCGGCCAGCTGCGTGCCGAAGGATTTCAAGGCGTCGTCCAGACGCGCCCCGGCGCGCAGGTTCGCGGAAAGCTCGGCGACTTCTTCGCGGATCGCCGCGGGCGCGGAGACGGCGGTGGCCATGATGGCCTGTTCCAGGCCTGCGGCGGCGGTCAGTGTGTCGCGGGCCATTTCAGTCCAGGTGGCAATCGCCTCGATGCGGGCCTGCTCACGCGCAGCGCCCCGGTCCTTACCGAACATCGACGGCAGCACCCACGCCCCAACAGCGGCCAGCAGCACACCGACCGGCCAGCCGGTGAACGCCCCGACCGTGACCCCGGCCGCGACTGAGGCCAGCACCTTGCGCGTGGTACCAGGGGCTTTGGCCTTCTCCAGGAATGCCGCAAGCCGCGTTCCGGCGCTCTCGGTCTGATCCGCGGGGGCGCCGATCAGACCGCGCAGCATCAACACCAGGCCCGCAGCGATGCCGACCCCGCACAGCGCGGCTATCAGGGTGTCGGCATTCACAGCGACCACCCCGCCCGCGAGGCCCGGGTCAGCACAGCCTCATCCAGCCCGGCATCGATCAGGGCGTTGGCGGTCTCGACCTGCCAGCCGGTCGCCGGGACAGCGCGCCCATCCGGGCCGGGCTTGTAGACCTCGTTACTGGTGATCTCGTCACGCTCGTTGATGCCGGTGATCTCCCGGATCGAGGAGACGACGCGCGTGCCGTCGCGCAGCTTGGCCAGCTGCACGATCACATGCACCGCCGACGACACCATCAAGTTCGTCGCGGCCCGATCGAGACGCTCGGGAGCTTGGATGGCATAGGCGGCCAGGCGGTTGAACACCTGCCGGGAGTTGGAGGCGTGGATCGTGCCCAGCGAGCCATCGGCACCCTGAGACATCGCGTTGAGCATGGGAATGACCTCTTCGCCTCGGACCTCGCCGACGATCACGCGGTCCGGGGACATGCGCAGCCCCATCCGCACCAGTTCGGCCTGGCTCACGCGGCCGTGGCCTTCGATGTTCGCCTCGCGGGCCTGCATCGCCACCACATCAGGGTGCGCATCGACGTCCTGATCCAGACCCAGCTCGAAGGTGTCCTCAATGGTGACCAGGCGCTCCTCCGGACCGATGGACTTGGCCAGCGCACGCAGCACCGTCGTCTTGCCGGTATCGGTGCCCCCAGCGATCAAGATGTTGAACCGGGCCTGAACCAGCGCAGCCAACTGCGCCGCAATGTCCTCATCGAACATCCCCATCTGCGACAAGCGCGCCAGGCTCACATCCATGAACCGGTGACGACGGATCGTCACCGACGGCCGCTTCGACACCGACATCACCGCGAACAACCTGGAGCCGTCCGGAAGCTGGACGTTCAGCTGCGGGTTGCCGCGATCGAAGCGGCGCTCTTCTGCGCCGGCGCGCGCCGCGATCGTACGCAGCAACTCGACCAGCTCCTCGTCCGAGCCCGCGACAGGCCCGACCTGTTTGCGGGCCCGCCCGGAGCGGACGAACACCTGGTCGCAGCCGTTGGCGATGATGTTCTCCACCTCCGGGTCGTCCAGCAGCACCTGGAAGCCGCCCAGCCCGAACAGGCCGTCGAACACGGCGCGGGCCACGCGCTGCTCGGCCAGATTGTCCAGCACCTGGCCGCCTCCGGCCAGCGCCTGGCGGGTGTGCTCGACCAGGGCTGCATCGATCAGCCCCTGGGCGATCTTCTGCCGCTCCTCGAGCAGGGTGTCATCGCCGACCCGCGCCGCCAGCCGCGCTCCGACGGCTGCGCGCAGCCTACGCACCAGGTCATGTTCGGCCTCGGACAGGCCGTCGCCGTGGCGAGCGGACAGACCGATGCTCATACGCTCGCTCCGATCGATTCCGAATCGGCGTCGTCGAGGGCTGCGTCGCCGGCGGTGCCGACGTGGTCGACGTCGTCGGGGCGGAGCTCAGTGGCCAGCTGCGCGGCAAGCGCCGCGGCGGCACGGGCTAGCGGGAGCCCGGCGATGCCGCCGCGACCAGCCAGCCGTGACAGCGCGCCGCGTGGATCTGGCCGACCGGCCAGCATCGCGGCAGCGGCGGCGTCGTCTGGCAGCTGTGCTGTGACCGCAATCCCGGTCGCCTCGGTGATTTCCTCGACGCCGAACGGGCCGTCCCCGATCGTGACCAAGCCGACCCGTGTCCCGGCTGCGGCGAGGCGTTCCCCCAGCTGCTCAGCTGTGCTGATTACCCGTGACAGCTCCGGCAGCACCGGGCGCGCCACCAGTAGCAGCGCGTCGGCGGCCTCGACCACTGGCCACGCCAACGAATCCGCCTGCAGACGCCCCACATCGGCCACCAGCACAAGCTCCGGATGCACGGCTGCGGCGTGCAGCAGCGGCAGGCCGTCGCGCCCCAGAAGCCGGACGGCTGCACGAGCCGCCTCCTCAGCGGGAGGCGCGGCGATCACCGGCAGCCCACCGGGCAGCGCCAGGGAGTGCTCGGTCAACATGTCAACGTCGTGCTCGCGGCGCGCGGCAGCCGACAGCGACACCAGGCCTGGCGCCGGGCTCAGCCCGAACCGCGCCGCGACGTCTCCACCGGCGGGGTCGGCCTCCAACAACACCGGCTGGCCGAACCCGACAGCCGGCCACATCGCCGCCACCGCTTGCGCGGTCGTCGTCACCCCCGGCGAGGCTTTCAAGGATCCGATTGCGATCAGCATCGGCGTCAGCTCCCACTCGGCGAAGTCAGCACCAGCTGCACCTGCGCGGCCGGGATCGCAGAGATCGCCGACGCCGACCCGGTGTCCGCCAGCAGCGACACCGAACCGGTCGCCGAGTCCGTGCCCGCAGTAATCGACACCACGACCGCTGACGGCGCCACCGACAACGGCACAGCCTGCGCTCCGCCTCCGCCCGAGGCCGGAGCGGTCGCCACCAGGACGTGAGCGCCGGGCGTCAGCTCCGCCGGATACTGTCCCGTCTTCACCGCCACCGCGATTACCGACTGGCCTTCAGGCGGGAAGGATGCCGGACCTACCTCGCGCCGAGTCAGCATTGAGCCCGCCACCAGCGGAAGCGTCGCCGACTGCCCGACCACACTGCCTGACTCCGAGGTCGGGATCAGGCCGAGCCCCCCATCGGCCGACACCTGCACACTGGCCAGATCGGACGCCTTGATGACCTGGCCGGCCCGCACTGAGTGCACCAGCTGCAGGTAGGAGCCCCTGCCGCCCAGGTTCAAGGATGTCGCGGCGAACCCGATCGCAAAAACCACTGCCAAGGCCCCGCCGAGCACGGCGTAGGGCACCGAGCGGCGCTTGCCGGGCGGCGTAAACCGAGCCGCATCCGGCTTCTTCGTCGCGCCGTCGATCCGGCCGGACAGCTTGACCGGAGCCGTTTTCGGCGTGGAGGAAGACATGAGCGTTGTGGCCTTTCGAGAGTTGCAGGTACAAGACCGGCCCGCGGGCCTCGGGAGCTTACGAGGACGAGGTCTAGCCGGGGCCAGTGACGATCGCCTGGGACTGCTGTACCGAGACGGGGATCGTCGCGGTCGTGGTCATGTCGTTGAGCGTTCCGGACTGGCCAGCGCCGACCCAGTCGATCCGCCATGTGATTGTGGCCGATACCTGGAACGCCCCGCCCGCCACGTTTCCTGAGGACGTGCGGTAGGTATGGCCGCAGTCCGGCGAGGAAGCCTTTGGATCGGTGCCCGGCGTGAACGGCGTTCCCGGACCAGTGCACACCGTCGAGGTCCCGTCCCCAAAGTTCCACGCTACTGACACGGGGGTGGCTGTGGCCGTGACCGACTCCCCGGGTACCGTCGCCGATGCAGACAGCGGCACCCACAGTTTGCGTGGCAGGAACGTCCAAGTCGGGATGCCGACCATCTGCGGCTGGCCGACCGGCGGGTTCGACGCGATCTGCGGCTTGGGAAGCGCCAGCTTGTTGCGCGCCTGAGCAGCGAGCACCGCTGGGGCAGGCAACACCGCCGCAGGTGGCGGCGGAGTCGGCATCCACACCATCGTCTGGGTGGTCGTTGCGATGTTCGTACCCGGCTTGATCGCGTCAGGGCAAGCCATGATGTACCACGCGCCCTTTTGCCCGCTGTGCGGGTCTCCGGTACCCGACTGAGGAACATACGTCGGGTCGGCAGTGTAGGTACAGCTGCCGTTGATCAGAGTGGGCTCTGGCGACGGCGTCGATGTCGCTGCTGAACCGCCGCTTGAGCCAGACCCGCTGCTGCCCGTCCCTGCGCCTTTGGATGGCGAGGGCGTAGTCGGCGAACCCGGGGTATTGACATCGATCGTGCACGATCCAGTGCCCGGGGCGCAGACGACGCCCCCGCCACCACCGACCGGAACGCCTTGGTCAGCCAGTGCCCACGATGCTCCAAGCGCCGCGCTAGCAACAAGGACGCTTGCTGTCACCGCTGCACGCCGATATATCCGGCTCAGCATGTGCCCGGCGCGCTATAGGCGAACGCGGACGCCTTCAGAACTCCGCCGACGGGCTCGACCAGGGCCTGCGTCAATCGCCGCCCGCCTGGATGGCCGTTGTGAACGAATGTGCCGTCAGTCGTATAGAGGTTGAATCCGGAGTCGTCGACGCAGTCCTCAACCAGCACCTTCGCCGAATCTCCCGAACCGATGATCTGCTTGACAATCGGGTGCAGCAGTTTCGGCTCCCCCTTGGCTACGTAGCCGTCGAGCTTGTTGATGTGGATCGCCTGCTGGAAGAACGACAGGGCACCACCTGCGAGATGGTTCGCCAGGGTCGTGTCTTGGTCGTTCATTGTTGCCTCGACCTTGACCACGTCCATCCACAGCGCGCGATAGGTAGCGATCGCCGTCTGCCCTTGCGTGCTGTTCGGATCGACGATTGTCGAGGACGTCGCGGCCGACGGCGAGTTGGCAGATGGTGACGTGATGGCCGGGCTGGTCGCATCGCCTTGAGCCGTCGCTGCTGGGTGCGAGCCGCTGCTGGTACATCCGGCGGCTGCAAACAGAGCCACCGCGCTGATGACAGCAACGGTGAAGGGATGGCCTCCCGAATGGGAGCGAACCACTCTGTACCCCCCGTTTAAGGTTGAATCTGTCTTGTCCCCTGAGGGCCCTCACAGTAGACAGACCATCCCTGTTTCGGGAAGAGTCCTCGCGCCGCACGCTATCCGTCTGAAACCAACAAACTTGGACATACACACTTGACTCGCCGAGAAATTGTGACCGTTCCGTTATCAAGCTATGTATCTGAAAACCGCAGATGAGCGACCTGACTGCGAGTCCAACCGCGCTCGCCATCGGCGCCATCATCGGCGCGGGCGCCGGACTCTACGCTCACCGCACCGCCAACATGGCGCTCACGAAGGCAGTCGAAAACAGATTCGATACCAGCCCGGCGCGGGCCATGCCCTCGTCGGCGTTGACCGCACTCGGGGCAACTGCGGGCTTGCTCATCGGCGCGCGCTTCGGCATTCAGGCACGGCTGCCGGCCTACCTGTACCTCGCCGCGATTGCCCCAGCGTTGGGCGCCGTCGACGCCGTCACGCGCCGACTACCCAACCGGATCCTGCTGCCCGCATATCCGGCGGGAACGGCGCTGCTGGGCTTCGCAGCCTGGCAGGATGGTGACGCCGGGGCCCTCTGGCGCAGCCTGTTGGCGGGGGCGCTGCTGTACGCCGCCTTCATGGCGGTCGCGCTAATGTCTCCGCCGGGCTCGTTGGGCTGGGCTGACGTAAAGCTCGTTGGGGTCCTCGGGTTGTTCCTGGGATTCCTCGGATGGACGACAGTGTGGCTCGGCATAATGATCGCCTTCGGCCTGGCGGCGCTCTACGCTGTGCTCCGCGCGCTAGTGCGACGCGGGCAGCGCGGTCAAGTGCTGCCGCTGGGCCCGGCCCTTCTTCTCGGCTCGCTGACCGCCGTGATCGTCAGCTAGAGAGCATACTGCGGGGCGGCAGCCGGGCCTTTCCTCAGCTACCTCGGCTGGAGCCCCGTGGTCCTCAGAGCAGTCGCCACCTTCCTTCGGGCGGTTGTCATCTCCGCCACGAGCGTCGCGGTATGGTGCGGCAAGTGGCCGAACTCCGGCCTTCGCCCCTGCATCTAGGGCTGGCCTGCTGCCCTACCTCACGCGTGCGCCGCCGCGCGAGCCATGGTTGGCATTGCGCGGAACAGCAGCGATTCCGGGCCGGGGCCGCCGTGCATCTCGGAAACCGCTGTCTCGCGTAGAAGCTCCGGAGCAGACATCCACTCTTTTGTGCGATCTTGGATCAGATATGCCCAGGCCACCGCGATCGGGTCGTGGGCGTCGGTCAAATCGTGTCCGGCCACGATCAGAGCGGTGGATACGGCATCGACCAGGCGAGGCTCAGCGAACTGCCGGTGCGGACCTTGAATGTCGATCCCGACGAGCAGTTCGCAGGCCGCGTCGGCGCCCGCGTGCTCGCTGCCGCCGAGCGCGTAGATGGTGATCGCCAGGGCGGTTAGCGCGTCGTGGTCGCTCGGTCTGCTCCAGACGCGGTCCCAGTGCGGTTCCATAAGCGATGCCGCGGCGTCGACCGCAGCAGCCCACGACGCCGGGGCAGGGTGAGGTCGGCGCCCTGGACGTTTTGGGGCCACTCCCTCAACACGTCAACGCGTCGGGCGAACTCCGCCGCGCGCTGGTGGGATCTCGCATCAGGGTCCATACACCTATACCTACCGCAGCGGTTCGGATTGAGGCTAGCTCGAACTCACCTTCGCCTGCTCGTCACCAGAAACCAACTTCCCGACGCTGACTCCTCGGTTCGGCGGTTCGGCGGTGGATAGCCCGCATCAGCCACCGATATTTCACGACGGTAGCCCCATGATCTGGTCTGTCACAGGCAGCGGCTCCAGGGGGTGATCGTGTCGCCAGGCCACAGCCTGTTCCAGAACCGCATGATGTCGGCCATCGCAAGGTTGAAGCGGGTGCCGGACAACGCTGTGGAGTCCTCGTCGTAGATCTGAGCGGCGATGGGATCTTCACGGGCGTCGGGCTCGCAGTAGTCGTAGGCGAGGACCTGCCAACAGGCAGACACCGGATCCGTTTCATCGGTCAGGTCGTGGCCCAGCGCCGTCAGCCGCGCCGCAGTGTCCGAACAGTCATGCCAACTCCTGGTCACTTCGGCAGGAATCTGGTCGCGCCGCACGGCCTCAGGAGCGGTGCCGGATTCGGCGCTGACCACATACAAGGCGGTAGCCAGCGAGCCGATCATCCAGGAGGGCAAGCGCAGGGATTCGCTGACATCAGCTGCATACTGGCCGAGTCCGGTCTCGGCCACGCGCAGCGCGTCGACCCACAAAGCGGGCGCGCCCGGTGGGGTCCATCGGTCGACGTCTTTTCGGACCATAGCCGCCAGTCGGCGGAGTTCCTTAGTCCGGTCTTGGGCGTGGCATGCGCGGCCCTTCCGGTACTGCTCCAGTTCTTCAAGCGCCTGTGTGTAGCCCGGGATGCCGTACGGGAAGCCCTCCTCCGAGTCGAAGCGGGGCCGCGGGCTGCGGTGCACCGAGGCGGATCCGTCGTCTTTGGGGCCGCTGTCGGCGGGATAGATCCTCACCGACCACGCCGTGACAGCGCCGCGTAGCGGTGGCGGGATCCGCTCCTCGACGAAACGGCGGGTCTCATCGGCGATCCAGGAGTCGTTACCGTGCCATCGCGAACCGAAGGGGTGGTCGCTGGCCTCGGAGGGGTCCGGGTCGTACCGCCCTGTCCTGTCGAGCCCTGGCAACGGAGCCACTGCGTACGAATTGCGCGCGGGAATGCGCAGGTGGTCGAAGAGCCGATCGACCACGAAGGCGAGGGTGTCCGCCAGATCTGGGCCGCCGGCTGCGTGCTCGACCTCGACAGCTACCAGATAGTCGTGGCCGTCCGGGTGCGGGCAGTTCATGAACCCCAGGCGGTCTGGCACCCGGTGGGACAGCGGAATGAACTTGATGCGCGAGCTCACAGGTGTTGCCTCGCCTCCCAGATCCGGTCCAAACTCGAAATGGTCCGCAGCAAGACTGCCGTCGGGTTGGAGTGGCCCATCGGCGCCAAACTCCTGGGAGAATGAATCAGGGCCGGTGGATTCCACATCAGGCACTCTACGACACCACCTGATCACTCGGGCAGGAGGCAGCTGGCGGCGCGCCGGACTAGGAGTTTGGGGCCGCCTCCCATACACGCCGGCTGGCCACGGCGAGCGCATCGAAGACCCCTGGGATGGGCGGCAAGTCAACGCCGATTCACACTGTCGGCGGAGCCGCTAGCGGTATGTCCACACGTCAGTGGTCTCGATGGCATCAGTGTCGAGGCGGAAGACAAACCCGTGGTGGTCACTGGCGCCCAGCGGGGTGTCGAGGACACGGTAGCCGGATATAGCGTTGGCCAGAGGCGTCGAGACCCAGGCCTGGTCGATCCGGTCGTCGGAGCCGGTTGGGGCAAGCAAGGACTCGTCCTTGGTCTGCTCGAACAGGTGCCAAGCGACGTCGATGTAGCCGTTGTGGACCAGCTTGTTCGTGACGCGTCGGTCAGGTTGGAGATCGGTGCCGGGGGCCAGGCCGCCTGGGGTGAGCAGTGTCCGTGCTCCGATGTTGTAGGGCCTCATCTCGGAAAAGGTCGGCAGCGGGCTGTCCGGGGAGGCCGGCGGGTAGTTGACGTCGCCGGCCAGGACGGCATATGGCCCGTACTTGTAGCCGCGGGTGGCGGCATAGTTCGCCTCGATCAGTGCGTCCTCGGCAGCGAACGGGGTGAAATGGACCGGCAGGAACGTCAGCGGCGCGGGCAGTCCGGGGACCTCGAAGCTGGTCAAGGCCAGGCCGTGCAAAGCCTCGGTGCCGAAGTCGGCGTTGTGCCGACACCAGCGGCCCAGGACCTCGCGCCGGTACAGCAGACCGGTGTTGTAGCCACTCCGTGAGGGGCCCAGTGGGGCTGCGTCCAGGTCCAGGTCACGCATCGCGCGGGCCAGTTGCTTGTTCCCGTAGCGGTGCCAGTCGGTGGTCTCGGTGAGCAGCACGAGGTCCACTCGCTCGGCAGCGGTGTTGATCCTTTCGGCCAACAACGGCCACCGATCCTGCGGGTTGCCGTCTCCGTCGAAGAGTCCGCCGTGTCCGAGATTTTGCACCACGATCGTAAGTTCCACGTGTTTTCCTTGCCGTAGCTGTGTTGTCGAGTACCCGGCGTAGGCGGCGGTCGCGCCTAGGCTGCGGATCCGGAACTGGGGTCCGCGCGGGTGGTGAAGGAGTTCTGCTGGAGCAGGTAGCAGTCGCGGTACCAGCCGCCGTCCGGGTCAGCCATCAGCTCCTCGTGGGTGCCGTGGGCGGAGATGCGGCCGTGTTCGAGGACGTAGATGTGGTCGGCGCAGGCTTGCACGGCGTTCAGGCGGTGGGTGACCATGACGATGGTGCCGCCGTAGGAGCGGAGTCGGTTGTAGAAGTCGATCTCGGCTGCGGCGTCGAGGTTGGAGGTCGGTTCGTCAGCGATGACCAGGACGCCATGGCGGTAGAAGCCGCGGGCGAGGTTGATGCGCTGGTGCTGGCCGCCGGAGATGTTGGTGCCCCAGGACAGGGAGCGGTCCATCAAGGTGGCGTAGCCGTTGGGCAGGGCGGTGATGAAGTCGTGGGCGCCAGAGGCTTCGGCGGCGGCCTGGATGGCGGCTTCGTCGTCGGTGCTCCAGTCGCCGACGCGGATGTTCTCCCGGGCGGTGAACGGGAAGCGGGCGCCGTCCTGGCCGATGTAGGCGATGCGGCGGCGCAGTTCGTTCGGGTCCATGTGCGCGGTGTCGAGGCCGTCCCAGCGGATCGTGCCGGCATCGGGGAGGTAGCCGCGGCCGAGGAGCTTGGCCAGGGTGGTCTTGGCCGCGCCGTTCTCGCCGACTAGGGCGACGACCTGGCCCCGGGCGATGGTGAGCGAGGCGCTGCACAGTGCCGGCTTCTCGGCTCCTTCGTAGGTGAAGGTGACGTCTTCGACGGTGATGGTCGCGAAGTCGTCGGGGACCGAGACGGTGCCGGGGGCGGGCAGAAGGGCTTCGGCCTTCTTGCAGAACTTCAGGTAGCCGTCGAAGTACAGGCCCTCGGCGAACAGCGAATTGACGCTCACGATCATCTGCATCAAAGACGCCTGCGCCCGGCCGATTGCGATGACCGCGGTGCCGCCGGCAGCCAGCGGAATCTTGCCCTGCCACAGCAGCAACCCCAGCACGGTATACACTCCGGCGACCGCGATACCGGCGATGCCATCGCCGAGGATCTCTGACATGGTCTCGGCGCGTTGCAAGGCGATGTTCTCCGCCAGAATGCGCCGGGAGATACGCCGGTAGCGGCCCGCCAGGTACGGCGACATGCTCAGCGCGCGGACCTCGGCGGCCTGCTGGATGGACTGGCCGATGTACGCGATCTGGTTGACCCGGCGACGTCCCTCGGACTGCCGGACGAAGACCTTGTAGTCCATGCGCGCCACCCGCACCGCAGCCCACCAGCGCGGCACGATTGTGATCAAGATCAGCGGCAGCAACACCGGGTTCACGAACGCCACCACCAGGATCGCCGAGCCGACGGTCGCCAGCCCGGCCAGGATCCGCACCGTTGCCTGCAGCATGTAGTGCGGCGACACTGCGCCGCGCTCGGCGGCGTTCTCCTCGTCGAACCAACCGGCCTGGTCGAAGGCAACCAGCTCCACACCAGTACACAACTCCTGGATCCTGGCCAGGGCCGCGGCGTCCATCGCCGGACTCAACTGTGACTGCATCAGGGAACTCACGCTCGACGCGAGCGCCGTCGCAGCGGTGAACGAGGCGATGAGGATCAGCGATGGCAGCGCCGCCGCAATCCGGTCTGGCGTCGGGCGACCGGTGAACAACGCCGCCAGCACGCCGGTGGTCGCCAACAGGCCGAGGGCTTGGAACACGCCGGACAGGAGTTGGAGCACCAGCAGGGTGACGACGCGCCAACGCGACTGCCCGGCCGCGGTGCGCAGCGTGAGGCGGAGCAGGTCTGGCATGCGCCGGGCGTTGGACCAGAAGCTGGCCGCGGCGACTTCGGCGTAGCCTCGGGTCCAGGTTGCGACGTACGGGTCGGCAGCCAGGTCGTCGAACTCGTGGTGTGGTACCGCGTCCGCAGAGAACAGGGCTCTGATACGGCCCCAGAGCGAGGGATGAGCCTGGTCGGGCTTTATATCTGGTTGTGTTTCTTGGGCTAGGGTCTCGGTGGTGGTCATCAGTGATCCCCCGGATTCATGGACAAGGCGGCATCGCCGTGGAGCGGCAGTTTCTTAAGTAGGGCGAGGGCTTTTCGGATGTCGTCTGCTGTGATCGGCACAAGGGCTCCTGGCGCAGATAGACGGAAGCAGACTCTAACGGCAGGCTCTGACACAGCGTGACGGTTCGACCACATTTTGACCCGGATGCCGCCCAGCGGATCGAGTAAGTGCCCGGCCTGCTCGTGCGTCACGTGGGCAGAGCGCGGCGGTCGGAACCCATCGGCCTGCCGTGTTACGGCGTGGGGATGATTGCCTTGATCACAATCAGGGTGCGCCAGGATTCTCCGGGTGGGATCTGTACCTCCCAGCAGAACTGGAGTAGGCAGGGCCTTGGCCTGGCGACCTGAGCATCAGAAGGCAGTCGAAGGGTGACCGCCGTGCCGTCGTCGTCAGATGCGATCGCCGTGCGGTTCTCGATGTTCCACGGGCGCGGCTGGCCAGGTGCTCCAGCCTGGATATTGGCGGGAGCGGCGAGATCGCTGGCCGCTGATAGGTACAGCGTCGTGATGAACGGCGCGCTGCCACGGTTCACGACCTCGATCTGTTCGCCTGCACCAGAAGCGCGAACAACACGGATGCGGGTGAGGGTTACCTGGGGATCCGGGCTTCGCCCATCGGCTGGTGAAACGTAGGAGACGACCCGCATTCCGTCCGCGCTGAACAGCTGGGCGACAACAGGTGACAGCGTTTTGCCGTCCACGCTGATTCGCCACAAGGACAGCAGCCGCCGATCGGCGCTGTAGAGCCCATCGACGCCACAACACACATCGCCGTCATGCGGGACCAGCCACGTCAGCGGAGCACGCCGCGCCGTCAGATAGCCGGGCAAATGGTGCTGGCGGGCGAAGTCATGGTGCTGTGGGCAAGTCGGCGGCTCGGTCGTCTGGTCCATCGGAATCATTTCCTTGCTACGCCAATTCGGGAGTCAGGCGATGGTCGGCAGGCCCGGTTCACGCGTCTCTTCGGCTTCGGGTACAAGCGCTCGGGGCTCGCGGTCATCTGACACGGGTCCGGTTTCTCAGCGTGCGACGCACACGTGACGCGGCTGTGCTGCCTCGGGGTATGTGCGAGATCAGAGGTCAGACCGTTGTCAGTTCGTCGCGCAGCTTCGCGGCGGCGCTGTCGCGTAGGTGGGCCAGTTGGTCGATGGCCTCGTTGCGCAGATCGGTGGCGTGCTGCGGGTCCTCGTCCTGGTAGGCGTCGGCCAGTAGCGCGAGTGTGGCGGCGGTGCGGACCGCGACGCCGTCGACTCGGCGCTGGGCCAGCGCGGCATGCAGCACCGCGAGTCCTTCGGTGCGCGCCGCTTTTGCCATGATCGCCAGACCGATGTCTTCCAGCAGGTCGGCCATGAGTACGGTGGAGCCCGATCGCACTGCCAGAGCGCGCGTGAACTCTCCCAGTGCGATAGTCGGTTTGCCTTCGGCCAGAGCCAGCTGTCCGGCGATTCGGTACACCGCCACCTGCACTGCGGCAAAGCTCATGTCATGCCTGGTGGCCTCGGTTGCGGCCAGGGCTGCTTCCAGGTGCTGGCGGGCCGAGGGCAGGTCGCCGGATGCCAGGAAGGCTCCGGTCAGATCGTGGTTCACCTCCATCACCTGCCGGAGTGCGGGAAGCGATGCCCCCTCGATGATCTGAAGTGCTGCCCGGCTGCAGTCGATCGCCTCGGAAATCTGGCCGGCTCTCAGTGCGATGGAGCCCAGGTTTCCGGTGGCCAGCGCGGTGAGCACCGGGATGTTGGTGATGGCCAACACGTTCATCTGGCAGTTCCGTGCCTCCTGCAGCTCACCTTGTCGCATGTGCACCGCACCACGGCACAGCATGACGTTCGCCTGCCCGATCACATCGTCCAGGCGCTGCATGATGGTCATCGCTGCGTCGTAGTGGTCCATGGCCTCGGTCAGCCGACCGGCCATTTTGGCTGCACCGCCGCAGGCCAGGTGCATAATGGCGACGCCGCGCTCGTCGTCGCAGTATTTGGCGGCGGCCAGGCCGACGGTGCTGACTGCGGTGGCCTCGGTCAGTGCACCTTCCGCCATCAGCGGGGCACTGCAGTAGGCGGCGAGTTGCCAACACTGCAGATCGAATCCGAGCTCGGCAGCGACCATGACCACCGCGGGCAGTGTCTTGATGCGGGTACGGAACCAAAGGGCAGCCTCGCCGCGATCCGGGCCCGGGACTCCTGCGCCAACAGAGGTGATCTGCTCCAGGGCGGTGGCAGTTGCGGTGTTCGACTCGCCAGCACCGTCGGCCACGGTGATCAGGGCTGGTTGCGGCAGGGCCGGTCCCACACCCTCATCGCAGGAGCGGTGAGCAGCGTAGGCGTCAGTAAGGACCACGTTGATCACCGCCGCCGCGAACAACGCGTAGACCGTGTCCCGGCCGCTGCCGGATGGTGGCTGGGCGTCGGAGTTGAACGCATCCCAGATGCGTTTCGCGATTTGGGTCTGCTCCGGGGTGAAAGAAAATGGTTTGGTCATCACAGTCTCCTGCGAGTTGGGCGGGGCTGATTCACGATGGGTGTTGAGGAGATGCGGCCGACCTGGCCGGGGTCGGAGGGCCAAGCCGGCCGCACGGTGACCCGGCGGCAACGGGGTATGCCGGTACGGTCCGGGCCACCTTCCCGCTCTCACGCGCAGCTCGGGGGGTAGGCGTTGCGCGGGCGGAGGTTGTAGCGCTCCAGTAGCGGATGCTCCATCGCCAACAGCCAATGCCTGCGATGTGATCCGCGTGAAGCGGGTTGGGCTACGGTGTGTCGAGCAGCTGCTGGGCGGCCTGTTTGGCCGGGCCATAGAGCGGCTCGGTCTCGTCGGCCCAGGCCAACACCTCGGCGCACTTGAATAAGCGCATAGTCCGGCCGGTCGGCGATTCCAGATCGTCCTGACGATGCCGCAGGACTTTCTCGGCGAGACCGGGGACAGCCAAAGAGCTAAACCACAGGTTCGCGGCATCCAGGCCGCGGGGGGCGCGGCCCCAGTCCTCCCAGTCAAGGATCCACAGTCCCGGTCCGGTCATGTTGGCCCAGTTCAGATCGGCATGGGCGGTGCTCCACTCCTCGATCGGCGTATCGGCGCCGGGAAGCACCTTGGCGATCGCGGCGCGAATCCGCTCGACGCTGATCGGCTCCAGGTCCGGGGTGGCCAGTCTCGGCGTGGGCGTGGCGGCCAGCTCGTCCATCGCGGTGTCGAATTCGGTCCACCAGCTGTCCGGCAGCATGCTTGCGTCAGCCGGACGGCGGATCGGGGCGTGGTCAATCAGCTGGGTCTCATCGGCGCGCCACATGACGCGCCGGTGCTGGTCGTGCCAGGACATGCCGGCGTACCACTGCGGGATCGGCACTCCGGACAGTACGGCTGCGGCCTCCAGGCCCCAGCCTTGGCCGTCGAGCCGCTCGACGCCGCGGCATTCGATGCGCATCCACGTGTCCCGGTCGCTGCGAAAGCCCATGGACCGACGCTTGATGACGGCGTTGGTGCGCTTCAACTGGGTGTGCAGCGCCTTTTCGACAGTGTCCAGGACGTCGTCGGCATCGACCCGTCGCAAGTCGAACTGGACGGCGGCAGGCAGGTCGCTCGCGGGGCCGTTGGCAGTCATCAAAGTCCTTCCGTCGCGCGCGCTTCTGATGGCAAGAGGCCGCAGGGATGTCACCGGTCAGCAGGTGCCGCCGTGGATGCCGGCCCACTCGGGGGCGCGGCGGGTGTGTTGGGGTGAGCGAGGAACATCACAACCAGCAGCGCGATGGCGGCGATAAACGCGAGCGTTTCTTTCACGATTTCCTTGATCGCCTGCTGCTGGCTGGGGTCATGCCAGCCCCACCGCAGTCAGCCCGTACAGCCGGGTCAGGTCGATTTTGCGGAGGCCGGCAGGTCCGAGCCGGTACAGCCGCAAGCTGTCGCTGTCGTAGTTCAGTCCGCGGGTTTCGGCTACAGCGCAGGCCGCGATGTTCGGTTCGGGTGCGTCGACGCTGATGGTGACGGCGTTGGCTCGGCGGGCCAGATCACAGAGCCCGTCGAAGATTGCGGCTGCGTGGTAGGACTCCTGCGCGTACAGCGGTCCGATCCGCAGCCCCCTATGACCGGCGCGCAGAACTCCGTAGCCGTAGATGCGGCCGTTGGCGTTGGCATAGACCAGCACTTGCCGATCGGGTGCGGTGACGAAGTCTTTGACGAAGCCGGGCCGGTCGGCCGGGAAGCACGCTGCGTCCAGGGCCGCCATTTGCCGGTGGTGTTCCTCGGTGGCGGCGATGACGTGAGGGTCGGTGCTGGCGCGCGCGGCCGGGACGGGACCGGCGAAATGGATGGTGCGCCAGGCCGCCACGAATCCCATGTCCTGCAGGCGATCATGCAGCGTGCTGCGTGCGTCCACAGCCACGGTGCGCTCGCCAGCGCGTCCGACCGCAGCTGTGAAGGTGTCCATTCCCAGGCCGATGCCACGCAGCGCCGGGTCCACCAGCAGCATCCCGGCGAAGGCGAGCTTGTCGTCCCAGTTGACGATACCGATCGCCGAGGCCTGGCGCTCGCCGATGAACCCGGCGGCGAAGGCGTCGGGGTCGGTGCGGGTCAGGATCGAGGCATCGCCGCGGCCCAGGTTCCATCCTTCCCCAGCCGCCCAGTCGTGGATCTGCGGCCAGTTCGCCGGCGTGGCTCGGACAAGCCGCAGGTCGCGGTTGCGTAGACCGACGGTTTGCGCAGGGCTGCTGGCGGTGGTTCCGGTGCGCGGCGTGCCGGTGACGGCTGCCGCTGGCGGTGGCTTCAGTGCGTTCATATGGGTTTCCTTCGTGCCCTCAGCCCAGCTCGGCGCTGGCCACGGCGAACACGCCGGGGTGGTGGATGGGCTTGATGGGGCCGGGTGTAAACATATTGATCATCTGGAATTCGGGTTTGAGTCCGAGGTCGGCGGCCAGCTGCTCCATCGCCTGGTTCGTCTCCGGGGCGTCCATGGCCACGGTGGAGGCGTCCATGGTCGAGGCCAGGGAGCGCAGCAGTGCGCGGGCGGTGCCGGTGTCGCGGGCATACAGCGGGCCGATGCGGGCGTGCTGTTCGGTAGGGCGGATGACGCCGAACCCGACGATCCCGTCGTGGTCGACAGCGACCCTGGCGATGTGTCCGGGCGCGGATGTCCACGCCTGCAGGAACGCCGGTCTGGTGGCACGGAAGTGCCGGGCGTCGTACTCGGCCAGCGCAGCAAGGCCGACCTGCTCGATGTCGACGATCCAGCCAGCGGCCATCGCCGCTCCGGGGGCCAGCACACCGGAGTAGCGCCAGGTGCTGTAGGTAGGGGCGAAGCCTGCCCGTTTGTAGTTCTGGACCTGGTCGGTGACCGCGTGCAGTCCGACGACACGGGTGCCGGCGTGCTTCATCGCTGCCTCGAACGTTGCGCGGCCGTAGCCGCGTCCGCGGTACTGCGGCGGCACCATGTAGGCGCCCAGGTGTGCGAAGTCCGGGTCGTGGTTGACGACCAGCACCGCGGACACCGGCTCCGTACCCAGATAGCCGATGTGCAGGCTCTCGGGGTCGGCAGCCAGGTAGCAGTCGAAGTCTCGGGCGCCCGGGGACCACGCATTGGCCGAGGCCCACTCGGTCAGCATGGCGCAGACGTCAGCGCCACCGATCGCGACACGCAGCTCGGCGTCAGCACCGTTTCCCCTGCCGGGGCTGGGGCGTCGCTTGGGCAGCGGCGCGGAGGTGGCGCTGCTCATATCGCCGCGACCTCCTGCGCCTCGGCCATGGCCTCAGGTCCGCCATAGACGGTCGGGTTGTAGCTCTTGCGAGCCGATATCAGCCACCAGAAGGTGGCGATGAGCAGCACCACGGCCAGATCGACGGCCGCGTAGTTGAAGTTCGCCATAGTGATCGGGCTGGCGGTCGGCAGCACGAACAGCACGCAGCACACTGCGACCCAGGCCACCGCGATGCGGGCGTTCAGCAGCGGGTAGCGCAGCTGGTACGGCCCAGGAACGAAACGCTCACCCTGGCGCAGTCGCAGCCAGATCGTAATCCCGTAGGCCGAGTACATGCCCACCACGTTCACCGACAAGATCGCCGGCAGTGCCGTGGTGTTCCACAGTGAGGGCACCCCGAGGGCAAAGGCGCACCCGGCGGCAAGCCAGACGGCGTTGACTGGTGTCTGAGTGCGCCGGGACACCCGCCGCCACCGGGCCGCGCCGGGAATCGCCCCGTCGCGGGAGAACGCGAAGATCTGCCGGCTGTTCGAGGTCAAGTTGGCCAGACCGCAGAACAGCATCGCACCGATGATGATGACCATGATGACTTTGGCGCCGGTGGGGCTGCCGGCGTCTAGCAGGATCTGCAGCGCCGGGTTGGATGCGGAGGCCTGCGTGTCGTAGTGCGTCATCGAGAACGCCAGGGCGATGACCAGGACCTGGCCGATGACCAGGCAATACTTGATAGAACGGACGATGCCGCGGGGAGCGGCCAGCGCCGCGCCGGTGGTCTCCTCCGACAGGTGCGGAGAGGCGTCATACCCGGTGAACGTCCCCATCGGCAGCAGCAGCCCGACGGCAGCGGCGTACCAGCCCCAGCGGAACCCGGTGGTGTTGACGAAGTGTCCGAACGCGAACGAGGCGCTGGTGTGCTCTGGCGCCGCCGCCAAGTAGCCGGCGATCACCAGGATCCCCACGCCCAACCAGACGACCGCGACCTTGTTCAACATGGCCACGGTCCGCACCGCGAGGGTGTTGGCCGCGGCATGAACCAGCAGGATGGCCCCGAAGATCGCCAGGGTGCTGCGGGGAGTGGGGTTGTAGGAGGGCCACTGCAGCGCGATCAAGGCCTGGATGAACACCGCCGCGGCGTAGTCGGCGCCGGCGGTCCCGCCGATCTGGCCGCAGAAGTTCAGCCAGCCGGTGAACCAACTCCATCCCTTCTTGTGCCGCTTAGCCAGCGCCGAGGACCAGTAGTACAGCGCCGCCGACGTCGGATACTTGGAGTTGATCTCCGCCATCGAGCGGCCAACGACCAGCACCAGCAGCGCCGCTGCCAACCAGCCCCACACCATCACCGCCGGCCCGCCCGCTCCCATCACCAGCGCCACCGAGTAGAAGATCCCAGTGATCGGAGAGATGATCGCCGCCGAGATCGCCATGGAACCAACGGCGCTCACCCGACGAGCCAGCACGGACTTGTAGCCCAGCTGCGCCAGCAGCTGATCGTCCCCGGCGCCGGAGGACCCGGAGGCGGCGCGGCGGCGGGACGTGGGCGATGACGGTCTGGAATTCACAGCGGTCTCCGTAGGGATCGTTGATAGATCGATGAGCTTGCAGGGAGTTCTGGTTTGCGAGGTGTCGGCCCCGGGGCGGCCCAGCTGGGGGTAGTACGGCGCCCCGGGACGTCTTGATGGGACGGTCAGCCTGGGCGGGCCTGTCCCAGGCAGCGATCCCGAGCCCGTTGGAAGAAGGTGGCGGCGTCGCCGTGCGCCGACCACGGAACCGGGTAGGCCCACGGTCCGATCTCCGTGAGCACCTGTCCGGCCTGCTCGAACATGCTCGCCTTCCACAAGGCGTGGGCGAGCAAATGCAGGTCCGGCAGCAGAACCTCCTTGGGATCGCGCTGCGGGGCGGCGAACCAGTTGTCATAGGCTGCGGCGATCTCGTGCCGGGCCTGCGCTGTTGACCACTCACGATCGGCAAACACCACCTGGTCGTGATAAGAGGAACCGGCGGCGCGCAGAAACGACTTCAGATGCGTCAACAACGGCAACAGGTGCAGCGGTGAACCGGACGGCGCCTGAGACACCGCGACCCGGGCAGCATCGATCATCGCGATCATCGAGCCGCCAGCATCCGGGCCGACCGCCGCCAGCAGCCGGTGGTAGCCCTCCCGGTTGAACCGATGCCGATGCGAGAGCTCTTCGATCAGCCAGTAGGGATCATCGACGGCATCGGACCCCACCCGCTCCTGGGACCGCCGCACGCAGGCCAACTGCAGCCGCGCAACCCAGGGCACCGGATCCCACCAGTCACGCTCGGCGGCCTCGATACAGACGCGCTGCGCGACGTCGGCCAATACGCGCGCAGAGGGGTGTTGATCCCGATGGGCCCGCACCGCCCGATGCACCATGACACGCGCGTGCAGTGCCCAGGCATCACGCTCGCCAGGCCGCTCGGCTAGCCACCGCTCGGCCGCCCCGCTCGCCGCAGCCGGCGGCGCCATCAGCATCAGTCGGAAACAGCGAAGATCAGTGGCGACGTCGTCCCCTGCAGCCAGCAGATCGCTCGCGGCGATGAAACCCCCAGCGGCCAACTCCTGCAAGGCCGAGGCCAATCCGGCATCCGCGCCGGTCGCCGACCAGACCGGCACCGAGGCGGCCGACCGCGCCCCACGTATCCGGCTCACGTGGCGAACTCCACATCCCAGACCAGGGTGGACTCCGCCGTCACTACTATGATCAAGCCCGCCCAACGAAGTGTGTTCACCGTGTGTCCCCGAAAACCGGCTGCGGCACAGCATCGCCGTCGTCGCGGAAGCCAGCCGATGCGGGCGAATCAACGCAGATGCCCAAGGCGCGGGCGGCCACCAGCGCGGCCGATGCCTCGTGACGTCCCGCACGTCCGCGGCCGAGCAGGCGGGCGGCATCGCTGATCGAGGTCATGAGCCGTCGGTAGGTGCGTCCGGCCGGATCGTCGATGTCCGGCGCGATCGGTTCGTACAAGCTGATCGGCACAACGAAGCGGGCCTTGGCATGCGGCTCGGGGAGGTCCGGATGGCCGGTGATGATCTGGCAGCCCAGATACACCGCGCTCGCAGCGTCGATCTCGACCTGCGACTCCTCGATCGCCTCGCGCACGAGCGTGGCAAGCGGATCGTCGCCGTCCGTCGGCTCGCAGCGGCCACCCGGCAGAGCGAACTGCGGCCTGCCGTCAGCGGTCTCGCGCTGCTGGATCAGGACCCGGCCGTCAACGGGATCGACCAGCCAGCCGGCTGCACCGGTCACCGGAATACCGACAGGCGGCGGTCCCGGATGCCAGGTGATGGAACAGCCTGTGGGCACCGGCTGCAATGGTTTGTCCGTCGGCAGTTCGCCAAGCACAAGGATTTCCATGGCGACCATCGGGACCTCAGCCTCGAACAGTCCCGGATAGAGCTCTTCCAGGGCCTTGATCAGCTCGTCGCGATCGGCTCCGGGCACCACAGCGGAAGGGTCCAGCGTGGACACCAGCATGTCTGCAGATGGCGAGTGACGCAGCGTTCTTGCCTTCGCGAGCAGCGAGCGTTGTCCGCTCTGGAAGCAGATCACCTCGCCGGGTCGCAATGCGAGGCGCTTTGGATCCAGCCGCCGGACCTCGATCGTCTTGGTACCGGAGAGCATGGCATCGAAGAACACTGGCCTCAGTTGCATTGTGACCGGCGCCTCAGTGAACGACACGGATTTGCCTAGGCTGAGGGCGTAAATGATCTCCTGATAGCCAGTCTCGACAAGGTAGCCATCGGGATTAACCACGACCACCTCGTCCGCGACGTCGATCTTGGCTGGATGCAAAGCATCCAACACGGCGCGTTCCTTCTTGCCGATCGCGGTACGCGCCAGGTGCGCGAATGTGAACGGTGTCAGGACGATCTTCCCTGCCAAAGAGAGATCCGCCTCAGCCTGCTGAATTGCTTCGGCGGAGCGAGATCCGCACAGCGCGACCACCGGGGTGTCGGTCCGAAATCCACAGTCGCTCATTGGCGAGCGGCCGTCGCGAGCGAATTCGGCCGTGGTCTTACTCCGGCGGTTGCTGGCGTGGCCGTCCCAATAGGCGCTCGGCTGCTGTGAAGTCACGCATATAGCGTGCTAACCGGCAGGGTACGAAGGGAACGACATGATGCCGCAACTGCGCCGAACTTTCACTGAAACTCCCACGCCGGCCCCTCGGAAGCACTCGGTACTGGTGGGATGCTTCGAACATGCCCTCACCGAAAAGTCAGCACGCTCCAGGCACCCCGCTACGACTGCGGGTCGTACGGCACGAGTCGCGCCCACCGCCTGCCGTCGCGCTGTGCGACTCGGCGATGACAGTACGATGTCCGCACCAGACGACATCGTGGGGGAGTTCGCTGATGGTGGCCGTGAGCAAATGGACGTCTCGAGAAGTGCGAGCCCTGTTGGAGGCCACGCGCTGCACACATGACGAACTCGCCCACGACCTAGGCGTCAGCGAGCGCATTATCGACCGCTGGGTCTCACCCGCCGAGGTAGTGGTGCCACGTCCGGTCAATCAGCGGGCTCTTGACACCGTACTGGCCCGGGCGGACTCCGATGCGGTGCGCAGGTTCATCCAGCTCACGGTCGGCCTGCCATCCATCGTCTACGAGGGCGACGAGGAACCCGCCGAAGAAAGAACGCCTCGGACAGACGCCAGCACCGCAGTACCGGCAACGCGCGATGTGACCAAGAGTCGATCGGGAACCGCATCCGGGGCATCTGTCGTTACAGGAGGGCCAGCACGCGAGAGTCTGCTGCCTATCACGGCCCACGCCTACAGTGCGGCTGAGCACTCGCCGCACCGCAGCGAGGACGTCAGTACACAGCCCGGCGCGTTGTTGCTGGGCGATACGCGGTATCGAGAAAGAACCCTCATCATGTCGGCAGCCAATGAGTCCGCAGCGTTCGCACAACGAGCCGGACAGACCAACGTCCATCCCAGCAGCCTGGAGCAGATCGAGGCTGACATTGACCGGATATCACGGGACTACCTCACGCAACCGATCGTTCCTCTGGTCGGCGAGATGCGCTACGTCCGTGATATGACCTTCGCGGCGCTAGAAGGACACCAGTACCCCTCACAGACCCGGCAGCTGTACCTGTTCGCCGCTCAGCTGTGCGGGCTGCTGGCCAGCGCCTCCAGCGACCTCGCCTTCTACGACGCGGCCAAGACACAGGCCCGCACCGCGCTTCTGTGCACCCAACTCGCCGAGGAACCGGCAACTGGATCATGGGTGATGGCGATTCAGAGCCTGATCGCCTTCTGGGACGGGCGGCCGACAGAGGCCGTGGACCGCGCCATCGCCGGGCAGGTGCTAGCCTCCGAGCCCACCGACCTGCTGCGCCTCGCCAGCCTCGAGGCGCGGGCTCGTGCTCGCCTGGGCGATCTGCCGGGAACCCGCGAGGCCATTGGCCGAGGCCAACAGATCCTGGAGTCTACCGACGCTGTGCGGCACACCACGATCTTCGACTTCCCAGCGGCCAATGCCCTACGCTGCTTCGGCAGCGCCTACCTGTGGCTGGGCGCCCACGAGGCGGCAGAATCCGCTCTGGAGCAGGCGCTGCGGCTATTCGAGGCCGACACCCGCGAGTCGGAGTCCAGTGACTCCGAGCCTGCGTCCTACGCACACCTGGCGGTCACCCGCATCGATCTCGCGCTCGCCCACCTGGGCCGCGGCTCGATCGACGCCGCCGAAGAAGTCCTGCGACCCGTACTTGCCCTGAGCCCGGAGCGCCGCCTGTCCGGCATCGTGCGACGGTCGAACGATTTGCACATCGCTCTAGCCGCACCGCGCTATGCCGAGGCGCGCAGCGCTCGCTCGCTCACATCAGACATCGAAGCGTTCTGCTCGGTCAACGCTCGACACGCCCTGGCCGAGGGCGGCGAATAGCAGGGGCGCCGACCATACCCCATTATCGGAACATGGCAAACGGACTGACCCTCACCGTCCTCGGAACCGGCACACCCTATCCCCGACCGGGCCTGGCATGCTCCGGCTACCTGATTGCAGGGCCGGCCACCACGATCTGTGCGGACGTCGGCCCCGGAACCTTTGCCGAACTACAGCGTCACCTCGACTTGCAACGGCTTGACGCTATTTGGATCAGCCACATGCATCCCGACCACGCGGGAGACCTCCCGGCTGTCGCGAACTGGCTCCTCAATGCCCCGGTGAGGCATACGCCGCTTCCGATTTACGGGCCCGCAGGATGGCTGGGACGCCTCAGCGCTTTCCTGCCCAGCGACCCTGCTCTGCTGGCCGAACGGATCCAAGTCCACGAACTGGCCGACGGCTGCACCGCCGAAGTCGGCGCACTGACGTTGACCAGCCGAGCTGTGCAGCACAGCGTGCCCACCTTCGGCCTGCGCGTCACCTTCGGTAGACATATCCTGGCCTACTCCGGTGACAGCGGCCCCTGCGACGCGCTCACGGAGCTGGCATACCAGGCTGACATCTTCTTGTGCGAATCCGGCGCCGCTGAGAACTCACCAGATGAGCTGGGTAGTCACTGCACTCCCGAGCACGCTGGCTCGACAGCGCAGCGGGCGGGAGCGAAACGTCTCCTGCTCACACACCTGAATCCCAGTCTGGACCCGCGCATCGCACGAACGCGTGCCTCCGCCATTCACGCCGACACCAAGGTCGCGATTCCAGGCGGTGTGCACCACGTAGACGACGACTACGTGCCCTGAGAGCAGAGCGTCACGATGGTTGCTGTCGTTTCATCGCATGGCGTCAAGTAGCGAGGAGGCGATGGGCGACGTGCGCGCGGCCACGAGGGGCAGCTCGTTTTCGCCGACTAACTGGTACGGCTCTCCGCTCAGTCCGACGGCCACACCGTTTGCCTCGGTGAGGAGGAGTATGCCTGCAGCGTGATCCCACGGGTAGTCCCACGTCAGGACCATTGCATCGCAGTGGCCAGCGGCGAGGCTAACGTAGTCAAGTCCGCACGAGCCGAGAGGACTGAGTGCGGCTCCGTGCTCGCGGAGACGGTTGTGCATGTAGCCGATGTTCTTGGGCCACCACCGCTTGTTGGAGGTGACAACCCGCAGGCGGGGCGGTACGGCGTAGCTGCTCGCGTGGCCCATGGGAACGCCGTTGAGCCGCGCTCCTCCGCCATGCAGTGCGGTTGCTGTGATGCCCAGGGCGGGGCTGTGTGTCCACGATGCCAGCAGCAGGCCGCGGTGAGCGAGCGTGACCAGTGTGGCGAACTGGGGATTGCCAGCAACGAAGTTCCGCGTGCCGTCGATCGGGTCGATAATCCACACGGGCTCTGGGCCGGCGAGGTAGGACAGGACTGATGGATCGACGGCTGCGCGCTCCTCGCCGACAACGAGCGAACCGGGAAGGATGGTTTTTAGCTGGTCCGCCAGAGAAGCCTCGGCGGCACGGTCTGCCACGGTGACAAGGTCACCAGGTGCCTTCTCGGCGACGTCCGTTGAGGTGAGGTGCCGAAACCGGGGCATGATCTCGGTCGCGGCCGTCCGGAGGATGGCATCCTCGACGGCCGAGATCATCTGTGTGTCAGGGATCGGGGCGCCTGGATGCTGCTTCTTGCCGCTCGACGGGGTCAGTCCGGCTGCCATGGCACCTCGATGGGGTATGACGGCCATCGTGTTGACGACGGCACGTAGGTGAGCAGTGACTAGGTCGCTGGTGGGGAGAGTCGTGCTTGCGTGGCTGCTGTTGTCGTGACGCGATCGTCGATATGTAGGAACTGGGCGGGCCGTCATGGGCTTCGCGCGGTTGCCAGCCGGTTTTCAACGCGATCATCAAGCCGCCGAAGTCGCTGGGTAGGGTGCAGATCAGCTGGCCGATCTCAGGAGGTTATAGAACGCGTACGCCGGCCACGTTCGTCGAGCAATCGGGTGATTTCGTGCCAGGGAGCCTGCATCGGGGCCGTCAGTGTCCAGAATTCGTAAGCTGCGCGGACAGCGGTGCTGGTCCCGAGCGGCATCTCGCTGGCCGGGATTCCGCGGATGAGGCGTCGTACGGCTGATCCGGGCCCTCTGGCAGTTGGCCGGATCCCGGATCCGATCATCAGCGTCACTGTGCGGATCGCGTCGAGGGTGTCGGAACTCGCGTAGTCGGCGAGGTTGCCGAAGACCATGCGGGTCCACTCGGCGCGTGTGCAGGCCCGCTTCAAGGTTTCTAGTCCGGAACCGAGGTCGGCAACCATGAAGGCGGGATCGTTTGTGTTCCAGATGAGAACGAGGTCGCCGATCGGCAGTGCGGCGTGGTCGAAGCGCAGAGTGATGCCGGAGACTTCGCGGCGGTGCCAGATCTGGAGACTTCCGTAGGTTCTGATATGCCGGGCATGTAGCCCGATGGCCGATATGGCGCTGAGCCAGATGCCAACCGTTGCAGCGTATTCGTCGAGGCTTGCGATTCTACGGACTAGGGAGACGTTGACGAACGATGTGAGTCGCCCTGGGAGCAGACGGCCGGCGACGTCTCGCTTCGCGCTGAGGCGCACCACCGGCTGCGGGAGGTAGCCGTCTCGGTAGGTGAATGGTTGTGCCTGCTTCACATACGGATCGAACGCCTGGATCGCAGAGATTGTGAAGTCGGTCTCCTTGCCCCAGCGCAGAGGCAGTGGAGCGGCTTGTTCGAAGCCTTGCGCATCGAACGCAGCGTGAAGCCGGTTCAGTAGCTCGTGCCAGTCCAGCGGTGAGCGCCGCGGACGGAATGGACTGGTGGAGAGTCGGTGCTCGATCGACAGCTGCAAGCCGTTGGTGTCGACGGTCCACTCGGGGCCAAAGGTTCGGCGCAGTGCTGCCACAACGCTCCACGCGTCTGGCGGTGTCATGGCCGAGTGGCGAGCCGCTCGAAGTGACGCCGAGGGTCGAATAGTTCCTTCCCGACAGCTTGCACATCGATCGCGCGCAGCTTCGTGGTTGTTTCGATCACCTTCGCCAGCTCGACGGCGGCATGTGCGTCGTCCGCGATCGGGTCGACAGTAGCGACGTAGCCTGTTGCCTCGCACAGCGCCGCGTCAGCGCACGTTCCTGATCGCCAGGCCAGTGCGGCAACAGGGGTGCCGGCTCGGAGTGATTCGCCGAGGGTGGCGACACCGGCTTCTATGTAGTGCCGGCCGTACGTGTAGACGCAGACCGCTCCGTCACGGAAGGCCGCGGCCTTGGCCCTGCCACCGACCTCGCCGACCAGTTCGATGTGCGGTTCGGCGAACAGCCGACGATGTTGCTCCATATAGGTCTCATCGAACACAGGACCGAAGAACCGTATTCGGCGTCCCAGCATCCCTGCCGCCATGGCGGCCAGGTGGGGGGCCTTGTCGGCATCGAGTCGCCCAACCCACACCAAGTCTTCACCGTCGACCGGTTCGCCCTCGTCTTCGTCGAGCCCGAGGTGAACCGCGAGTTCCAGGGCGGGCCGGTGCTGGGCGTAGCGTTCGGCCATCTCCGGGGAATAGCAGTAGAGTCGCGTCCGCCGGGCGTCGAACGTGTCGGCCGGGTGCTCAAATGCTGGCGCGTGCTGGAAGGTAGCAACGTCGCAGTCCATCGTCTCCCAAACGCGGCGCCAATCCGGGTGGGACGGATACTCGTGACCGACGATCAGCAGATCGTATGCGCTGGCGCGCAACTCCTTCGCCTGGAGGGAATCGGTCTCGAGCTCTTCCAATCGGACCGGCTTGATCGTCCACTCCGCAGCGAGCTCGGCTCGCCACTGCGGGCCGAGCAGGTGCACGTCGGCGCCTGCGAGTCTTCCGCCAAGGGCCGTGGCCCACAACCATCTCTCGATTCCGCCGTATCTGGCCGGGGGAAAGTTGTACGTCCCTGGGAAGTCGCAGACGCCGACGAGCATCTATTTCTCCGGTGTGCCGTCCGGCGCCAAGCGCCGGAATCCGAGGTAGGGGATCAGGACCTCCGGCATGATGACGGAGCCGTCCTGCTGCTGGAACTGCTCAAGGATCGCCGCGACCGTGCGGCCGATCGGCAGCCCGGAGCCGTTGAGGGTTGCTGCAGCCGCCCGGCGGCCGTCTTTGTCGCGAGTCCTGATGTTGGCGCGGCGGGCCTGGAAGGTGCCGCAGTCCGAGCAGGAGGAGATCTCGCGGTACTTGCCCTGGCTGGGCAGCCAGACCTCCAGGTCGTACGTCTTCGTCGCCGAGAATCCCATGTCGCCGGCCGGAAGCACGACGACGCGGTAGGCCAAGCCCAGCTCGCGCAGACAAGTTTCGGCGTGGCTGACCATCTTCTCCAGCTCGCTGGCCGAATCCTCGGCTGCGCAGATTCTCACCATCTCGACTTTCGAGAACTGGTGCAGTCGAAGCAGGCCCCGGGTGTCACGGCCATAGGAGCCGGCTTCTGACCGGTAGCAGGGGGTGTATGCCGTTAGCGCCAGTGGCAGGGCTGACGCATCGATGATCTCCTCGGCATACAGGTTCGTCAGCGGAACCTCGGCGGTGGGAATGAGGTACAGGTCGCGCGTTCCGACGCCGGTCTTGAACAGGTCGGCCTCAAACTTCGGCAGCTGACCGGTCCCGGTCATCGTCTCGCGTGTGACTAGGTTGGGCACGGAGTACTCGACGTAGTCATGGCGTGTGGTGTGCAGGTTCAGCAAGAACGCTGCGATAGCGCGCTCCAGGGCTGCGCCTGCGCCGCGAGCAACGGCAAACCGCGGACCGGAGAGCTTGGTGGCTCGCTCGAAGTCGAAAATGCCCATCGCCTCGGCCAGTTCGACGTGGTCCTTAGGCTCAAACGCGAACGATGGAACCGAGCCGTGGCGGCGGGCCTCGACGGCGAACTCGTCGGAGTCACCATCTGGGATGTCGTCAGCTGGCAGGTTCGGAATGGTCAGCAGCAGCTCGCGCATCTGCTCCTGGAGCTTGTCCTGCTGCTCCTCCAACTGCGCGATCTCGGTCTTCAGCGCGCGTGCACGGTCCTTCAGGGCGGAGGTGTCACCGCCCTCGCGCGCGGTCTTCTGGACGTCGGCCGCGACCTGCTTGGCCTCGGCGCGGAGCTGATCGGTCTCGTGAATCGCGGCGTTCCGACTAGAAAGGAGAGACTCCAGCGAAGAGAGATCCAGGGAGTAGCCGCGGCGCGCCAGCCGGCGAACGGCGTCGGTCTCCAGGTCCAAAAGGACGCGAGGATCATGCATGAGGGCCTCTTCCTCGGTAGGGGTGGAAGGTTTTCCGCTGCTGAAGTTATCAACTACAGCAGGGCATCCGGTGCGAATCTCGCGCAGCTGCTACGTTGCGTCACGGCGGCGCCGCCGTGGGAGACATCTCAGCGAGTTCGCGCAGCACTTGGATCATGCGCGCAACGCGCGGGTCTTGGGTCTCCAGGTAGAACAACAGGCCGTCCAGCGACAGCACTTGCGCCCAGATCTGAACCGTCGAGACGTCGGTCTGGCCGACATTCTCCGCCAGACGCAGACGATCGCGCTGACCGCCAGCCAAGTCGTAGTAGACCGTCCAGAACGCCCAATCGAACGCCGCATCGCCGATCATCGGCAGCGGGTCGATAAGAACAGGCCGGCGATGTGCATCCCACAGCACGTTCTCTCGGTACAAGTCTGCGTGCAGCACCACTTCATGTGCAGCCGTGGCCGGCAGCGCCTCGCAAGCGCCGAGTCCAACTTCCAGGCAATCTGTCGGCACCGCGCTACCCAGTGTGATCATCCTGTGGCGAATCCTGGGAAAAACCTCATTCTCGCAGTAGTCGGTGAGATCGGGCATCAGGCCTGGCACCGGGCGTCTCGCCGCGGCGTGGATGGCCGCGATCGCCGAGGCAACTGTCGGAGCTTCGGCCTTGGGCCGCGCACGGCCTCCAGCAGCCCCGCCGACCAGGTCGAGCAGCGCAATCTTCATATCGTCCGCCCGATCGAGAACCTGGACCGCGGGCCCAGAGTGCCACAGGTGCAAAGCGGCGAGCTCTCGCGCGTAGCGATCGTCGTCGAACCACGCCTTAAGCAGCACTTGCTGCCCCGAGCGGCGCGCGAGCGCGACCACTGAGGCGTGACCGGCGTCGTGGTAGTCCCCCAACCGAAGCCCCCAGCGTCCGGCCACCTCGGCGAACAAGCCCGGCACCGAGTCCAGCCACTGTTCGGGTGCCGAACCGTAGTGTCCGATGAGCCGTCGGCGGCAGGTGGCGGGCACCGGGCCGATAGCGGCCGTCATCAGCTCAGCACCAAGCCAGAGCTAAGAATCTCATCGGTCAGTGCAGGGAAGCCGTCGAGCGTCTGCATCACCACATGCATGAGCGCATCGAGGTCGACGGACTTCGCGCCCGTGCGTATCAACACCCGCCAGGGCCGGTCGAGGCGCTGGCCCGTGGCGCTGACCATGTGGACCTCCGCGTAGCTGCCCGTGGCTTCGTACAGAGCCTGCGCGAGGCGAACCGCGGCGATGTTGTAGAGCTTGCCGACGTGGTAGACAGGGTTCTTCCCGTTCGCCCCCTCTACGTTCATCGGCCGCAGGGGCGTGATCAGCCCGCTGACGCGGTTACCGCGGCCAACCAGCCCCTCGTCACCGGATTCGATCGAGCTTCCGGTCAGCGTGAGGTACAGCTCATCCCGCGTGGGGATGTCTCGGACATTGATCCTAAAGTTCGCGGGGAGATCTGGGAAGCGTTCGGCGGCGAATCGACGGCACTCCCCGGCCACGATCTCCTTGTTGTCCAGATACTGCTGGCGGGAGCCGACGAACATCGACTTCTGCGGCACACACGTCACTACGTCGATCTCCTCGGCCGTCGCATAACCCATGAGCTTCACGTCCGAGCCGCACCAAGAGTGCTCGCGAGTGAAGTCGTTCGGCGTAGTGAAGCGGTCCACCAAGTCCTTGACAAACTGCTCGAAGCGGTTCGCCGGGGCGTAGCCAGTGCCGAGTGAAGTGTCATTGGCCATGCGCACCCGCCGCTCACGCAGGTCCTCCACAGAGCCTGGATCGAACCACTTCGTGCGTTCCGGCGCAGAACCCTCGTCTGTGTGGACCGCGCCGGGGCTAGGGTTCGAGGTGATGTTCAGCTCGATCTTCAGGTGCTCATCCAGCTCCGGCAGACGCTCGTGGAAGAAGTCGCGAACGGTCTCCGTGACCAGCTCTTCCAAGGGGATCTGTGTGCCCCCGCATGACCCGGCCGCGCGGCCGTTGACCAAGACCCGCACCGGGTCGAGCATCTGCCCGCCACCGTAGCGGACCTCGCACGCGCCGCCGAGCAGCGCCAGCTTGTCGAAGTTGTGATGCAAGATCGCACCGAAATTAGCTCGCGTGTAGCGGCTGTAGACGACCGACAATCGCTCAGCCAGATGGTCGGCGAGCGTATCGGGGTGGCCATGTCCCTTCCGCTCCACGATAGACAGGGGCGCCGGCACTGCCCCACCCGCCTCGATCTCGATCGTGCTCTCATCGACGACGACTCGTGTACGCAATTTGGCGTGCCTCATCCCTGATGAAGTGGTCTGCGGACGGTACGTGGCGGGCGCGGCCAGCTCCCTCCCCGCTCGCGCCGAAACGGCTGCAGGCGTGAGCCATGTGGAGGACGGAGCAGAGAGATTGAGCGCGGAACGTTGAACATTGGTTACCGGCTGTGCTGGATCCACAGTGGCCTGAGAGACACCGGTTGTGAACGCCTTATTGCCGCACCAACGCCGAACTTTCACCGAAGTTGCAGGCACCCCTACGGGAATGGCCACCCACTGTCAGGCTGCGGAGATGGCCGACCTCCAAAGGCGCTTGCCGACGAGTGTCCTCGGGTTCGTCGGCGGCACTATTCAGTCATGAGCAGCGACGACCCTGACCTACTCATCAGCGCGGGATCGCCGGCTCCTGCGGCCTCGGGCCACCCCAGGCGCCATGCCATCCGCAGCTTCTACACCGTTTCCAGCGTGAGCAGCGCTGACTGCGTCGATAATCTGGAGCGGAAGCATAGTTTTGATCACTACACTCATCCTTCATCCATATTAACGGCTCGCTTTCAAGCCTCTAGTATGGGTATGACCCGAATCGGCATCTGATGCTATCCTCACGAAAAAGGGGGTGTGAGGCTTGAAGCAAAGCGGGCAATGGTATATCGAGGTCGCCTTGAAGCTCCTTGAACCACTTGCCGATCGCTGGCTGCACGTTCAGGCTGTTGGCCAATGTGCGGAGCGGGTCGCACAGGTTGTGACAGACGGCGACGTTCTCGTTGCCGCAGCCTGGCTGCACGACATTGGATACGCGCCGGAGATCGCCGAGACCGGTTTCCACCCGATTGATGGCGCGCGCTACCTGCAGGCGCAATGTGTCGACAAGAAGGTGGTGGCACTAGTCGCACACCACTCCTGCGCCCATGTCGAAGCCGAACGGCGCGGGATAGCGGAGTTGCTGGCCGAGTTTGACAGGCCAGCAGGAGCAGTGGCTGATGCGCTGACCTATTGCGACATGAGGAGAGGACCGCGGGGTCAGGTCCTCACATTCGAACAGCGGCTCGCGGACATCTTAGAGCGCTACCCATCGGGTTCTGTTGTCCACGAGTCGATCGTGCAAGCGAAGGACGAGCTGCGCGGGATGGTTGTGCGCACCGAGGCGCTGCTGGCAGCAGCCCAGCTGTGATCAGTCAATGTGTGGGTACTTCTGGGTGAGGTAGTGGTCGATCTGGCGGCGCATCGTCGGGTGCATGTCCAGCCCATCCAGCTCGGCCGGAGTGAACCACGCCACTTCCGAAGCTTCCTCGTTCTCGGTTGGAGCACCGGAGATTGGCTTGCCGATGAGCGTGATCTCGAACTCCTGGCGGACTTCGCCATCAGTGTAGGCAACGATGTGCAGCGGGTCGGAGTAGATCCCGAGGAAGCCGGTGATCTCGGCAGTGATGCCGGTCTCTTCGCGACACTCGCGGATGGCGCACTGGGCAGGGGTCTCGCCGAAGTCCTGGGCTCCGCCTGGAAGAGCCCACTGGCCGGTGTCACGGCGGCGCTGGAGCAAGATCTGGTCCTCGTCATTGACGACGAGCATGTTGCTGGCCGGGACCAGGGAGTTGGGGGCCGGCGCGTCCGGGTCGTTGTAGTGCTCTTTCCTACCCACGGGGGATTCCTTCCTCGGCGGTGAGCGGCCGTGCGGCCGTCCACACCGCATCGAAACTCTCGGTGTAGACATCGAACCAGCCGCCTTCTTCGGCACGGCGCAAATGGAGCAGCGGGTTGGCACTGGCAGGTTGGCCCCAGATGTGGGGGTTGACCAGCACCTGGTCGTCGTAACGAAACAGCGAGGCGTAGAGCGTCGCGCCGTGTAACCGTATCCTGCAACGCTCGACAGCAAGTAATTCCGTGTAGTAGGTAAGTGAAGCGCGGATCTTCGCTGAGAGCGTGCCGTGCAGCCCCTCCTCCTCGTCTCGGATTGCGACGGCCGCGCTGGCTGGGTCGCCGAAGCAGAGGCGGACCTCAGCACCGGCAGCGGCCTGCGCGGCAAGCATCCTGGCGATCTTCGGATTGGTCTGCGCGAAGAAGGTGCCTGAGAACACGAGGATCTCGATGCGCCGTTCGGCGCCTTGAAGCAGTTCCAGCCAGGTCTCGCGCGGTACCGAGGCACGGTTCGGGTAGACACGGACCAGTTCCTCGCTACCGCGTGGGATACGTTGAGTAGGGATGGCTGGGTCAGGCCACAGCTCAGTTTCCTTTACCTCCAGCGCAGCAGCAGCGAGGCGGCGTTGACGGCCGTGGGGACGTCGTCCATGCGACAGCCAGCGCTCGACTGTCTTCGGGTCGACGCCGCAGGCCACAGCGAGCGAGCGCGCATCCACGCCCTGCTCGTTCATTACGGAGCGCAGTCGCTCATTCACGTCACACATTGAACCCGACCGTGGCAGCAGCAGCCAACCCCATAAGTGCGAGCCGCAACGCGTTGATGGTTGTACCGACATACCATGGAGGTGTGACGCTGTTCGTGTTGTGGGACGTAGACCATACGCTCATCGATAACGCCGGTGTCAGCAAGTTGATCTATGCCTCTGCATTCCAGTCGCTGGCCGGACGCTCGCCCTCAGCAGCCGCGCCGACCGAAGGCCGCACTGATCGAGCGATCATGCGTACGTATTTCGAGACCGAGGGCCTCGACGCGCCGCCGTGGCCTGCGGTGCAAGCGGCGTTGATGGAAGCGGGAATCGCGCACCGCGCCAACCTCGCGAGGTCCGGAAGTGTCCTGCCCGGTGTCCAGGACGTCCTGGAGAAGCTGGCGACGGATTGCCGGATTGTGCAGTCGGTACTGACCGGGAATATCCGCCCGAACGCGGAACTGAAGCTCGGCGCATTCGGCCTCGATCGCCTCTTGGAACTCGACGTAGGTGCCTACGGCGCCGACGCCGAACACCGCCCCGATCTAGTCCCCGTCGCGGTCGCTCGTTTCGAGGGGCTACGAGGCGAGCTGCCATCTGCTGTCGTACTGATCGGTGACACGCCGCGAGATGTGGAAGCTGCGAACGAAACGGGAGCCTCCATCCTGGCCGTAGCCACCGGAGTCCACAAAGCTGAGGACCTTGAGTCCGCTGGCGCGGACATCGTCTTCGACAACCTCGCCGACGTTGACGCGGTCCTGACCGTCATCGGAGCTTTCGTGTAGGGTCCGCAGGTTCGTTAGCAACGATGGCTTGCTGACCTAGCCAGTGCTGATCGAGTGCGGCAGTTCGGAGCAAGCCGCCCAGGTCAAACGGCACCGGTTTGGGAGTGGCAGAACAGGAGCTGCTTCGGCGAGCTGCTTGTGAACGGGGATCGATCGTAGTCCCCATATCGCTGCGCGACGTCGAGGCCAGCAAGCCGGCAGAGCGCCAGCAGTTCCTCGGGAAAGAAGCAGCGCATGCTGACCTTCTTGGTGCGTACGCACTCACCGTCAAGCAGGTAGTCCAGCGTGAAGCGCAGCACTTGGGTGGCCGCGTCGTAGCTGGTCCTCGCTTGAACGTCGAGCGTCGCTCCGTCGAGGTCCACGACCGACTTGTGGTGGTAGGGCGCCTCGGGGAGTCGGCATAGCTTGGCCATGTTTGGGTTGAACACGTCCAGGATCAGGGTCCCGCCTGGTCCCAACGCGTTGCGCGCTGAGGCGAGGAACCCGACCACAGAATCCAGGTCGTGCAGGTGCTGCATTGCGTTGGTGGCCGAGAACACCAGGGCGAAGCGCCTGGCGGTGTGGATCTGTCGGCAGTCCTGTTCTAGCCACTCGACGGGCAGTCGCTCTTCCTCGGCCCGCCGACGGGCACGCGCAAGCATGGAGGGCATGATGTCGAGCCCTGTGATGTCGACGCCCGCCCGCGCGATCGGCAGGGTGATGCGTCCGGTTCCGCAGGCCACCTCCAGGACCGGACCGCCAGCTCGGACCGCTTGGTCGAGGAAGAACGGTATGTCGTGCGTGCGCGCGGCGAACTCCTGATCGTAGAAGTCCGCATCGTCGTAAACGGCCAGGTCCTGCAGCGGTTTCATCGCGCCACCACCGGCGTCGGACCGAAGGCGTCGGCGAGGCTGGTCAGGATGGAGCCGGACCAGGCGCTCTCCCCGAACACACTGACTGGCATGGCCAGCAAGCCGTGCTCGCGCTGGAGCGTCCTCGTCGGGATCGCGACCGGGAAGAAGTAGTTGCCAGGACAGGTCCGGCTCGCTGTGGGGATCGCGGCGAGTACCGCGTCCGGCAGCTGTTCGAACAACCGCTCAGTACGGGCGGCCAGCGCGCCGGCGACGTGCCTCGGCAGGTCGCCGAGCTCGGTCAGCAGACGATCGGCGAGCCCGAGCTGTGCTGGCGTCGGCGGATCGGCCCGGAACACATCTGCCAGTTCAGCTTGCTCCGGGCCCAGCAGGACCACGCCGAACGTACGCGGCCACAGCCAACCCTTGGTGACCGAGTGCAGCAGGATCGCGCGACCGGTCTCCAGCAATCGCTGTGTGCCGGCGGCGAACGGGGTGCCCAGGTCGTAGACGCTGTCGATCAGCAGGTGGCGGCGTGGCGATTCCTCCAACCACGAGATCACCGCAGTGCACTCGGCATCGGTCAGGAATCGGCCGAGCGGCTTGCTGGGGTTGGCGAGCAGCAGGTATTCGGGCCGTTGCTCCGGCGGCGACGTCGGCAGGACCGGCGCTGGCAACGTCGGGTAGGAACCTGGCTCCAGTCCTGCGACGCGCGCCAGCTCGAAGTAGACCGGGTATACGTCGCTGGGCAGCCACAGCCGTGCCTGTAAGGCGCGCAGCCAGTGGAAGACCGCATCGAGTCCGTGGCGGACCCCTCGGCAGACCATGGCTTGGCGGGACAACTCCTCCGGCAACCCGTAGCGCCGCAGCCAGGTGCGGGCCAGATCGCACCGGTATACGGTGCCCGTGTCGGCGGGCTGCTCCGGTCGTAGCGGAGCGAGCGCCCGATACACGTTGGTCTCGGCGGTGTCGAGAAGCGACGGCGCTGCACTGAGTTGCTGCTGCCGAAATCGTTGGAACTCGTCGAACCTCATGCCGCTGCGCCTTCCAGCACGATTTCGCTAGCCCGGTCTTCCAGGGAGGCGTAGCAGCGTCCGTCGGCCATGACGTTCCAGCTGCGCGCGATCCCGTTGGTGCGTTCCCACAGCAGGCTGGGCTCGGTGTAGGCGGCGATCCGCATCGGCTGGCCGTCCCAGCTGCCGTCGTAGACCGGCGCGCCCCATGGCAGACGGCTGGCCATCTCGAAGCCGTACTGCTCGGCGAACCGGGTGACCACGGACAGCGAGATCTGGTGTTCTCGGCTCCAGATGTTGGCGGTGCGGTCAAAGTAGAGCGACTCGGTACTGGTGGAGACGTAGAGCTCTTTGAAGCAGACTTCCTCGACGCCTAGAGCGGCTGCCCACGACAGGTAGTCAGCGACGTCGGCCTCGTCGGCCACGCCGCCGTGCTGGAGCACGCATATCAGCCGTATTTGAAGCCCCGGCCAACGGTCGCGTTGCCCGCGCCAGGTGTCGACGACTGAGCTCACCGGCGTGCGCAGCATCATCAGCCGCTCGCTGACGGCGTCATCCTGATGGTGCCGGGAGATCGTCAGTACGCTGAGGCCCGCGGCGCTTAGGGCGGCCAGTCGGCTGGCCCGGTCCTCGTGCTCGCCCTTCGCCAGGGTGTGCGCGTTGGTAATCAGGACGACCTTCGGAAAGGCGGCCGAGCAGGCGGACACCAACCGCAGTTGCTGGTCGAACGGCAGGAGCGTGGGCTCGCCGCCGCCGGTGATCACCGCGCGCTCAGCACCTGCCGCACGAGCGCGCTCGAGCCAGGGTGCGACCGCATCCCACGGGACCGACGCTGGCGTTTGGTCGCTGGAGATTGAAGCGGAAGAGAAGCAGAACGAACATCGGGCTTGGCAGGCAGAGGCAACTGGCAGCAGCGAAAGCGAGCGCGGTCGCATGTCGGCGTAGCGACGCAGCGCCGATCCGTGCAGCTGCAGGGACGCCGCCATCGCGTCTTCGACGGTCGTCTGACGCAGAGTGAGCTCGTCACCACCCTGGTCGAGTTCGTGGACGGCTGACAACCGGATGCGAGCCTCATGCAGTTCCATACCGAGGCCGGTCGACACGTTGGGCACCAGGTTGCTGGGGTCCACCGTGGTCTCCAGCGCCAGGAGCCGGTCGCCCGGAATGGCCAGACGCTCCAGCAACCGGCTCGCCTTGCCGATGCCGATACCCAACTCCGCACGGGTCAGTAGGTGGAACCGATCGGGATAGGTGCTCTCCGGAATCCCCACCTTACCGTAAGCAAGCGCGTATTTGTCGAAACCCTTCGCGAAGTTCGACAGCACGATGACGTGGAAGCGCTGATCGCTACGGTTCATCCCGTCATCATGCATGAACGGCCCCCACTGATCATTGCCGCCCTGGGAACGGCGCTGCGGTATCACAGGCACGATAACCGCTTGTCAAGGACGTTTGGGGACGTTTCAAGGACACTTCCAGGACGTCTTCGACGACCCGAAGACGTCTTAAATGCCTGGTGCAGGTGGGTGCGGCGTCCCCGCGGGAACGTCGATGATCGGAGTGGCGACAGGGAACTGACGCCAGAATCCGCGAGACTCAGCGTGTCATCTCCAAGCCCGGCTACGCCGGGCGAGAACCCCGCTGAAGCAAGGGAACCGATCCAGCCATGCCAGAAAAGGTCGTCAAGGACAAGGTCCTGGTCTACGTCGTGCGTGACGAACGCCTGCTGGTGTTCCGTCACACCGACTACTCCTACGAGGAGGTCGGCATCCAGGTGCCGGCCGGCAGCATCCGCACCGGGGAATCCCCGGAGGACGCGGCTCTGCGCGAGGCCCGCGAGGAGACCGGCCTGACCGACTTCAAGATTATCCGGAAGCTCGGCGAGACCGAATACGACATCAGCCCCTATCGCTTCGAGATCCAGCGCCGCCACGTCTTCCACCTCGAACTGAGCGAGGAGACGCCGGAGCGCTGGGCGAGCCAGGAGGATCACGACGGCGAGCAGGAGCCGACTCATTTCGAGTGCTTCTGGATCCCCATCGAGGCGGCTCACATTCTCCAATCCGGTCAGGGCGCGCTGCTCGGCCGCTTGTACGACGAGTGACGCCACGCGGCCGGTAGGCCGCAGCAAACAGCAGGGAGGCAGTCGATGACCAGCGTGGCCAACGGCTTGATCGACGTCGAAGACCTCTACCGGTCCCTGGACCCCGACGAGCAGGGCACTGCAGTCTCCGTCATCGTGAAGCTACGCGGCGAGACCTGTGACATCGACTGCCTCTACTGCTACGAGAAGCGCAAGGAGGCGCCGAGCGGCAGGCGGATCGATGCCGATCAGATCAGCCGCCTGGCGGATATTTTCGGCGATCGGCCGTTGGCGATCGAGTTGCACGGCGGGGAGCCGCTGACCATCGGCAAGCCCGCAATGGCCGAAATCCTGCGAACGCTCGCCGCCACGACCACGATCGTCAAGGTCTCAATGCAGACCAACGCCGTGGCGCTGGACGACGAGTGGCTGGACCTGTTCGACGCTGAATACCCCGCGATCCGAATCGGCGTCTCGCTGGACGGCGACGCGGCCGGGAACGACTGGCGCGTCGGATACGACGGTCAGCCGGTCTATCCGAGGGTCGCCGCCGCGCTGAAGCTGCTGGCGAAGCGCGGACGTCACGTTGGCATAATCGCCGCCGTCACCCCGGCGGTCCTCGGGCGGGCCGCGGCGGTCATCGACCATCTAGCGTCGTTTGAGGCCGTAAACGCGGTAAAGTTCGCCCCTTGCTTCGACAGCACCATCCGGCACGCGACCGCCGGCGCTGGCAGGACGACGGCGAGCCGCGCCATCCAGCGGCAGGCGGTCTCCGCCGACGACGGTCCCGCATGGGCTGTCACTCCGGCCGAGTATGCAGAGTTCGTCCTCGCCGTAGCCTCTCGCTGGATCCATGCCGGCCACTTCCGCCGGATCTCGCTGGAACCAGTTGTCTCCACGATCCGCCGAATCCGCGGTCTAAACTCGGGCTTCTGCCACTTCAGCGACATGAAGTGCCAGCACGTCTTCACCCTCTACCCTGACGGCCGATTCGGCGCCTGCGACGAATTGCCCTGGCCGCAGGCCCAACTCGGCATCCTCCCCAGGATCCCCACAGCTGCCTCCGTGGCCGCAGCGCAGACACGCTCACCGCTCATGCAGCAGCTCAAGCTCCTGATGACCAAGTGCGTCTCCTGTGACTACCGGCAGACATGCGCCGGAGGCTGCCTGGCGACCCGCAATCGCCTGGAAAACGCGGAGGACGACGAAGCGTACTGTGCTCACCGCACGCGACTGATCGACGGGGTCGCAGCGCTGCTCGCCGCGCCCGCAGATCCGGAAGCCGTCCTTTGCCGGACGTTGCAGTGGCGTCCGCAGGAGATCAATCAGATGCGCGACGTCGAGGCGTTCCTCAGCCGTTGGAACAGTGCGGATGCGCCTCGTACTGAAGCCACGCTGCTGGTCAGCCCGTACGGAAACATCAACACCGTCGGAGCGCCCGGCACTCACGAGGCCGACGATCTGGATCCGCTGCACCCGCAGTGGGATGCGGCGATCGAGCCAGGCGTCAAGCCCTTGGTGACAACAGCCGTCGGAGTGTGGGGCTGTGCCACCTACGACAGCTGCGAAGGCCACCGCTACCAGGGTTTGGAGATCGAGCCGCGAGCGCGGCAGCTCGGCATCCTGCCCCGTGATGCCGCCGAGTATCGCTCGGTCGCAAACGCCTTGTGCCGAGTAGCGAAGGCCGTCGAGGGCAGCCTCCCTGGCGCTGTCCGCTTGACCGCCGCCCGCGCCGACCTGGGCTGTGAGGCGGGCGGCAGGCGCTACCCGGTGCTGGACCTGCGGCTCGAACCATCAGGTCCCGGAGTTTGGGACGACTACTTCGCCGATCTCGACGCGGCTACCAATCTGGTGGAAGCGGCGATGCGCATAACTCGGCCCAACGGCACCAACCCATGCTGCTGCACGCCGCTTCACACGAGGAGCGCGCGATGACACCGGCACAGATCCTCAACGTCCATCAGCTTCTGGGCCGTCTTGGTTACTTCCATGCTCTTTTCATCGAGCCGACGCTGGCGGCGCACCCAGAGTACGTGACGGACCTGAGGACGCGCGTCGCCAACGCCGACTTTCTACCCACAGTGGCGCCGCATCACGAACACCGGATGGCGTTGGACCTGCGCGCGACCGCCTGGAACGTCCTGCCCGCGATGATCACTCGCCTGCCTTTAGACGTCACGGTGTCCGAGGCTGATGAAGACTGCGTGACGTGCCGCGTCATCGTCGATGCGCGCATGCTCTCGGCGGCTTGGATTGCGGTCCAAGCACGAGCTCTTGACCTGCCTGTCCCCGCGCCGGCCACCGATCTGACTGTCGGCATACTCCTCGGCCGGGCGTTCGCGATGCAGCACGATGCCGACTGTGCTCTGATCGCAAATCTTGCCCCTCCAGGCACCCTCCCCGGAGTTGAAGCGCTCCCCTTAACCGCAGAGTTGCTGGCCTGTTGGCATGACCCCTTCAACCCGCGTCCCGAAGCCGTGTCGCGATGGCTAAACCACTGCTCGGGCTTGGACGACATCCGCCACATCATCCGCACCCGGAGCGCAGCGTGAATCACACCCCCATCCACCTCGCCGAGACGCTGGCTGTCGGCAGCATCGAGAACTTCGTCACCTCCGCCGAGATCGCCGACCTCGACACCATCATGACAGGCCACTTGACGCGGGTAGGCATCGAATCGTTCGGTACCGCGCGCACCGAGTCCATCCACGAGATCCCCGGCCACAGCGCTGCGCGGGCAATGGCCGTCTACGAGCCCGCCGGTCGCGTCGAGGTCCGCGAGATCCCCAGCGCCGCAGAAGAGATCCTTCAATCCGCGTTCAAGCGCGCCAGCGTCGCTGTTGGGCGTGCGCTGCCGTCGGTGACTGTGTGCCGCCCCTGGACATATGTCGAATACGGCCCCGGCCAGCACATAACCGCGCACCTGGACGGCATCGCCCCAGACCCGCTGGCGTGGCCCAGGCAGATCGCTGGCATCAGCGTCGTCATCCAGGCGCCCGAGACCGGCGGCGAGTTCCATGTCGAAACCACTTCCGATCCGACGTTGTGGACCGGCAAGATCCCCGGACCCGCCTCCGGCTACGTCGCCGGAATGCACCTGGCCCGCGACGGAGCGGATTTTTCCGCCGACTGGTTCACCACGATGCCTCGCACCCGCTGGACCGCCGAACCTGGTCCCGGCACCGCGCTTCTCTACGGTTCCCAACTCGCACACGGCACCAAGCCGGTTCTGGCTGGAACGTCCCGCAAGTTCATTAGCTGGCTCGCCGCAGAGTAACCGGGCAGGAGGCCGACATGCTCGTCGCGATCGAGGGGATTGCCGGAGCCGGCAAGAGCACCGTACGAGATCGGCTGCTGGCCGAATCAGCAGCCTCGGGAAGCCCGGCCGTCGATCTCGGGCAGTTCTCCTGGCTGGACCCCGGTTCCACAAGAACCCTGATCGAGCTGCGCAACGGTCAGCGTCCCAGTGGGTCGCTGGACGCGGCCCTCCACGACCTGCGGTCGCACGTCGCGTTCAACCTCGCTCCCGCGAGGGACGCCGGGCCGGTTCTGGCTGACCGGTGGGTCATCTCCACTGCGTGCTTGCTGGCTGCCATCAACCGACGACCCGTCTCCTATTACCTTGGCAGGCTCGCTGCCGACGAAGCAGCGCACCCCGACATCACTGTTCTTCTCAACACCCCCGTACACGTGTGTCTTGCCAGGCTCTGGAAGCGCGAAAGCCCTCGTCGGTTCATAGAGGAGCCCGGCATCGCCAACCGACTCGCCCAGCTCTACGACGACGCCGCTGAGACGTGGATCCGTCTGACCGGCAAGAAGCTGATCCGCCATTCATGCCGCACCAGCGCCGACCTGGACACCATCACGAGACGCTGCCTCACGCTCATCGGCCTCGATGCGTCGAACAAAGAGGAGCCGTGCCATGCGCCTTGACCCGCTGCACCCCGCCGCATGGATCCTCGACCTACTAACCGCCGACGGCTGGAATGTCCGTGACCTGCTGTCTTTTACTCGATCCAGCACCCTAATCCTCGCCCACCGCGGCGTGGAGACGCCTGTTGTCGTAAAGGTTGGTTTCGGCAGCAACCACGTCTTGCACCAGATGGCCGCTGAGCATCGTTCCGCCGCGTATGGCTTCTACTGGTACATCCAGCTCACCGATGCAGAGCGCGCCCTATCACGCGACGACTTCCTCCACGAGCGTGATCTCGCGCGATCAGCCTCCCACCTGGCGGGCGTCGTACCTGTCGTAGAACATGGCGAGCTTGGCGATCTGCCTTGGTACGCCATGGCGTGGTGCGATGGCGGCAATTTCCGCCCCTACCTGACCCACCCGAAGTTGCAGGCCCAAGGGCTGCGTGTCCTCGGCGACATCGCCCGAGGGCTGGACACACTCCACCAAGCCGGAATCGTGCACCGCGACGTCTACCAAGAGAACGTCCTCATCCACGAAGGGCGCGGCCTGCTCACCGACCTCGGAGCCGCGCGCCGCATCGATAGCCCTCGCGGCCCGCAACACCGCGCACCCGAGCCGCACTGGCCACCCGAGTACAGCACCGACTACGCCAAGGCCACCCCGGCCGCCGACGTGTTCAGCCTCGCCGTCCTCATTTTCCGCCTCGTCATTGGCGACCTGCCCCGCCTGGGAAGCCGCCAGGACCTTGCCCAGCTTCCGCGGCCTCTACGAGACCTCGTTGCCAACGCGCTCCACCACTCGCCGACCATGCGACCCACTGCATCCGAGCTGGCATCGGCGCTGTACGAGGCCGCCGCAGCCGCAGGAAGGAGGAGCTGATGCCGAACTCCAGGGCGAGAGGACCTCCGACCAGCGGTCCTACCGACATCCATCCATCTCATCCCAACGAAGGAGAACACGCACATGCCCGAGAACTCCACCACGGTTGAAGGCACCGAGGCCGACGACTTCCTCGCCGCCATCGCCGAGCTGCGTGAAGACGACCAGACCGTCCGCACCACGGCCCATACTTCCAGCGTCTCGGCCGAGGGCTGGATCGTCGGCGGCGACGCGAGCGCCATCGCCCTGTAACCCGCGGCCCTCTTGTGGACGACCAAACCCCACGCCGTTCGTCACCGCGCTGGCGGTGACGAACGGCCCGAGGCGAAAGACGAGGACCGTGGATACCCTGAGCTCCGTGACCGCCGCGATCGATGGCGACATCGGCCGCTGGCGCAGCCAGCGAATCAAGCGCATCCGAGCCGTACTCGATACGCGCCGCGCCGCCGCGTTCCGCCAACAAGGCGCCGGCTCCCCGAACCCCGGCAACGCATCGCTGGAGTTCGCCATCGCGCACCATCGACTCGAAGGCGCCGAGGCCGCCGCCCGCGCCAGCGACGCCGAGGCCCTCGGCTGGTACCGCCAGAGTCGCATCGATTCCTTCGACTCGCTCCGGCTGCCCGCCACCGGGCACCTCGTGCCTGCCGTCGACCCCGTGCACATGGAGACCTCGCAGCTCTCCGACACGCCCTACTACCTGCTCGGCCCGTCCTCGACCGTCGCTTCCGCCGAGCTCCTCAAACTCACCAGCGCAGCCGTCCACGCCGGATCGGAACATGGCTTCGGACCGCTGATCAGTCGCCACGCCCCGGTGATCTGCCTGCTGCGACGCTGTGCCCTCGGTGAGCCCATGGCCAGCTGGTCCACCACTCGCCTGCCCGGCACGGTCTTCACCGACCACGTCGACGAACCGCTCGTCTTGGCCCGAGACCTCGTCCACGAAGCCGGCCACAACTGGCTCAACGCCGCGCTGTCGGCGCGCAACGTCACGCTGCCGGATGAACCACACTATGACTCGCCATGGAAAGAACAACCACGCCCGCCGTTCGGGTTCCTTCACGCCTGCTGGGCCTTCCCACTCACCATGCTGCTCGCGGCCGCGGTTCTCGCAGAGACCGACGGGCCGGTCGCGCCGTTCCTCACCGGATATCTGGAAAAGCAGAAGGCGATGCTCGCCCAGACCGACAAGACCCACGAGGACGCCGTCGAGCTGGTAACAGACGCGGAACTCCGCAGCGTGCTGTGCAGCATTTACGCCAAGGCACGATCCCTGTGAACGAGCCAGCGATCGCGGTCGCGGTGATGCTGCCCGACGGCTCGCAACGGTTCATCGAGCGCGGCCAGGCGGTCTTCGAGCACGGGATCCCGGCGAACGACAGCACTGTCTTCAACGTCGGTTCCGTTGCCAAGCAGTTCACGGCTTACCTGGTGCTGCTCGCAGCCCGCAGAGGCGCACTCGACTTGGAGGAAAAGGCCGAGCACTACCTCCCGCGTCTTGCGGTCCCTGGCATCACGATCGCGCAGCTGCTGACACACACTTCCGGGCTACGCGACGCCGAAGCCATGCTGTCATTGTGCGGCTACCGGGAGTTAGATCACTACACGGGCGACGACCTGCTCAACCTCGCCTACCGCCAGCGGGAACGCGCTGTCCGGCCGGAGACCTTCCTCTACAGCAACACCAACTATCAAGTGCTGGCGAAGATTCTCGAAACTGTCCATGGCGACGGCTTCACGCGCCTCGCGCAAAAGGAGATCTTCGCACCGCTCGGCATGTCGGCGACAAGCTTCCGCGACGATACGCGGACCGTCGTTCCGAATGCCGCAGCCTCCTACGAGCACGACCACGGACACGTCATCCACGCTGGCCGACCAGTCGCTCTTGCTGGCCCCGGCTCCTTGTGGACGAACCCACGCGACCTACTGATCTGGCTCGCCGAACTGCACGCAACCTGGACGTGTGAGGAGCGAACCTTCCCGTTCGAACCAAGTTGTCCCCACGCGCCGTGCGACAACGCAGGACACCTGTACGGCCCTGGCCTGTTTGCCCGTACCAACGGATCGCCCGCGGTATTTCATAACGGCCATGAGCACGGATTCTCCGCGTCCACCTACGTCGGCCGTGACGGGCTGGCCGTGGCGTGTGCGGCGAACGCTGCCTGGGTCCAGGCTGACCGAGTCGCTACCGCGATCGTCTCCTGTCCGGAGGGTGATTTGGATGCCGTTATCACCAAGATCTCGGCTGGTGCGGCGCACCCGACAGTTGGCAATCACGAACGGGGTCTCGGGTCCCGGAGCGTCGAGGTACTCGGTGCATACACCGCTCCCGAGCTCCCCGGCATTATTCGCATCGGCCGCGTGGACGGCACATTGGTAGTTCTCCGACGCGGAACCGTCGACTCTCTGGCTGCCATTGGCCCCTCAGGGCTTGCCTTTCAAGGCGCAGGACTCGTTGTTACGTTTCCCACGCCGCCGACCAAGCGCGCCCCCAGTTCCTTCGTTCTCGATCTCGACCGCGCACCAGCAATCACTTACTGGCTCACCGAGCACCCCTGACCGAGGCGCCGATCTTCGGTTTCTGGGCCATCAGCGTCGCCGCAGCCGGGTCTCGCCGCAGCCGGGGGCGGCGCCGTACCACGCCGCAGGGCGCGGATAATCAGCTAACGGCACTGCGTGTTGTTGCGGCACACGGTGGGTGACTGCGTATGTACCATAAGGGCTCTGATGTGCGATCGCGGCGTGTGTTCGCTTCTGTTGCACGGGCAGTTCTCTTCTTGACGGGAAATGAGGAGGCCGGTGGTCGCGGTGGGCGGAACTGGTGGAGAAGTGGCGCCCTGGCAAGCGTTGTTCGTGCCGGAGGAGCGGCTGGGGTGGTCGTTCACCGACCGGGACCGCTTTCGCCAAGCTTTCCCCGAGCCTCGACCCGATGTCGCTCCCGCTGCTGAGGGCGAGAGCGATCGCCTGCAGACCGTGCGCCGAAAGCTGCCCGCGCGCTTGGCCTGGACATGGAGGTTCGCCGTCGTAGGTGCGGTGGTGGGTTGGGCGGTGCTGATACGCCACGACACGAAGCCGGACCACCATCTGTCGCCGATGTCGGTGTTGGTCTCCGGTGCCGTCGGCGCGGTCGTGGCGGCTGTGGTGTGGGTGGGTTTGTTGCTGGGCTATTTGCTCGCGGTCCGCCGGTATGGGTCTCGGCGTCAGTCGGTTCAGTCGCGCCGTCAGGAGGCTGCGCTCGAAGCGTGGTCGGCGCGTCGGTCAGCGTTCGAGGAGCAGGAGGTCCGGCGGCTTGCCAGCTTGCCGCAGTGGGTCTCGGCTCCTGCTCCGGGGCATCGGCGGATAGACGTAGTCGGCGGGAATCTGTGGGGGTGGGAGGCGTTCCTGACCGTATTCGGCGCCTCGGCCCTGGCGTCCCGCGGCCCGATGGTGGTCCTGGACCTGTCGGGCGAACAGATCACCGGTGAGCTGTCTCGCGGAGCGGTGGCCTCGGGTCTGGACGTCGACGTACAGATGCTGCCTGCGGATCTGGCCGACAGCGATCTGCTGACCGGCCTGGACGTGCCGTCGCTGGTGGACATCTTCATTGAGTCGCTGCACGGCGGCGACGGCAAGGCCACGCGCGGCGAGCGCGTTCTCGACGCCCGGCTCCTTGGTGCGCTGTGTGACAGGCTGGCCGCCGGCGGTCTGACGATGCCCCGGATCGCCGCGGGCGCCAGGGTTCTGCTTAACGAGCCGTTGCTGGGTGAAGAGTTGTCACCGGCCGAGCGCGCCGACTTGGCTGATGAGGTGTTCTCCGAGGCGTACCGGACGCAGTCCGCAGGCAGCCTGCGGATCATTGAGGCATTGGCCAATTCCCTAGGCGACCTTGGGTTGCGTACGCAGCGGCGGCCCTCCGCAGATCTGCGGTGCGTGTCGATGTCCTCGACATGGCGCAGTGGGGCCGGGGACTTCCTGGCCGATCTGGTCGTGGCGTGGGCCGGTCGGCAGATCGCCGCGGATGCCGAAGTGGCGACGTTGGTGGTGGCCGGTGCGGATGAGTTGGCACCGCGGCACCTGGAGCGGCTGTCGGACTTGTGCAACCGGCGCAGGACTCGGCTGGTGGTGATGTTCCGGCACCTGCGGGAGACGTCGTTCCAGATGCTAGGGGCCGGTCCGGTGGTGTTTATGAACCTGGGCAATCCCCAGGAGGCGGCGCGAGCAGCTGACTTCATCGGCCGGGAGCACCGCTTTGAGATATCCGGGCTGACCCGGACCGTTGGCGGAGACCAGACGCACAGCATGGCCGACAGCGATGGTGGGTCGGAAGGTGTCGCGCAGACCTCGGGCCGGGAGCGTGGTGCCAGCACCGGTGGTTTGATGGCCGCACCGTCGCGCAGTTGGGGTCGCTCGCAGTCCCAAACGCGTAGCACCAGCCGGGACTGGGGTCAGACTGTGACGGCCTCGAACAGCCATAACTGGTCGGATGCCGAGTCTCGGACCCGGGTTTATGAGTATGCAGTCGAGCCGCGGGTCCTGCAGCAGCTCCCGGACTACGCGATGGTGCTCGTCGAACACGCCGCCGCTGGGGTCCAGGTTAAGGCGGTGGAGATCAACCCGGAAATCCCGCTGCTGCAGCAGGCCGATGCCGAGTGGTCTCATCAGGCCTCCCCGATAGCAGCTGACTCCGGGCAACGCGTCGACCGTCCGGCTGGCGCCGACGCCGTGACTGCATCGTGGGTCGACGATTCCCGAACGCTCCCCGAACGGGACGTCGCGCCGCACTCGCGGGGGCGGAGGAAACGATGACGATCGAAGGCCTGGCTGGATCACCGATCGCTACACCGCCGGCCGTCCAGGGGTCTGAGAATAAGCAGTGGCCGCTCGGCCCAGTTTGTCGCATCGAAGAGGTCTACCGCCCCGCGCCGCCTCCGGGCTCCGAACACGCGGCGGTTGCTCGGGCTCCGGAACGCACGGCGGCCACCGTCGCCGCCTACCACCGCCACCTGGCCAATGGCAGGCATCCTTTGATGCTGGCCTGGTATCGCCTACAGTCTGGCGGCCCGGTCACGGTGGTGTCTGGAACCTCTCTGGCCGGATCGGAGCTTCCAGCGCCGCTGCTATATCCGCCAGGCACCCGCGGACGGCATGTGGATGGCGCATCGGTCACCGCTGCGCTGGATGGCTTCCCCTGGTGGTCGCCGATTGCTGGCGCCGTTGACGCTCTCCTGCCAGCCGCAGATGCCGCCCGTCTCGGATCGATAGCGACTCCCGACCCGCTCGAGGTCGAGCTGCTGGCTGCGTGGCATGGGCCCTTCGCCTGGCTTGTGCTGGCCGAACCTATCGGCGCGACTGAATTGGGCGAAGCGGTCGCCGAGGCCGCAGCGATCGAGCGCGATGCCCGAACCCGTGGGACATCCTCACCGGAATACGCGCTGCGCGCCGAGCGGCTGGCCCGTCGACACCTGGAGCTGCGCGCCGGGACCAGCACTGGAATGTGGCGGGTCCGATTGCTGGGCGCTGGCGCCGACCCTGCTGCCGCAGCGACTGTGGCTGGGTTGCTGATGGCCGGTCACGCCCCTGGCCAGACTCCCTGGGCGTTGGCCCCGCTGCCGGCGGTGTCGGGCCTTTCGGCCGCGTTGCAGGCCGAGACCGGCGAGGATCGGGAACAGCGTGTGCCGTTCCTCGCCAACTCCGCTCGCCTGGCGCAGTTGGCCCATGTGCCGGCCACCGAGATCCCAGGCGTTCGCGTACTGGACCGCTCCACGTTCGACGTGACCGTCGAGGCCAACCGCGGCGACCAGGCCGGTGCCGTTGTACTGGGCCAAGTCCTCGACAGAAACGAGCTCCCAGCAGGCCCGCTGGCCATCCTCCGAGACACCTTGAACCGGCACGTGTTCGTGTGCGGAGCAACCGGCTCGGGCAAGTCACAGACTGTCAGGACCCTGCTGGAAGGGCTCGGCGAGCCTGGCCTCGATGGCAGAGCGGTCCCGTGGCTGGTGATCGAACCAGCCAAGTCCGAGTACGCGCGGATGGCAGGGCGCCTGGCCGGACGCGCTGGTGTCCTGGTCATTCGGCCCGGCGAGCCTGGCGATGCACCTGGCTGTCTCAACCCGCTGCAACCCGCGCCTGGCTTCCCGCTGCAGACCCACATCGACCTGGTCAGGGATCTGTTCCTCGCCTCCTTCGAGGCCGTTGAGCCGTTCCCGCAGGTCCTGGCGTACGCGCTGAACCGCTGCTACCGGGAGGCCGGCTGGGATGTGGCGCTCGGCGAGCCTGCCGATCCCTCGATCGTGCCGCGCTACCCGACCCTCGCCGATCTGCAGCGCACTGCGCTGCAGGTGGTCGAGGAGATCGGCTACGGACAAGAGATCACCGACAACGTGCGCGGCTTCATCGACGTACGCATCGGAAGCCTGCGCCTGGGCACTCCCAGCCGATTCTTCGACGGCGGACACCTGCTCGATATCGATGACCTGCTGGAGCGCAACGTCGTACTGGAGTTGGAGGACATCGGCGCCGACCAGGACAAGGCATTCGTCATCGGCGCCGTCCTGATCCGGATCAGCGAACACCTGCGCCGCCGCGCCGCGACCGGGCCGGTCAGCCTGCGGCACGTCACCGTCATCGAAGAAGCTCACCGGCTGCTCAAACACGCAGCGGCTGGCAGCCCCGCCGCCCATGCGGTGCAGACCTTCGCCGGGCTGCTGGCCGAGATCCGCGCCTACGGCGAGGGCATAGTCGTGGCCGAGCAGATCCCGGCCAAGATCCTCTCCGATGTCCTGAAGAACTCCGCCACCAAAATCGTGCACCGGCTACCCGCCCAAGACGACCGCGACGCCGTCGGCGCCACCATGAACCTCACCCCCGAACAATCCAAACTCCTCGTCACCCTGCCCCCAGGACGGGCCGCAGTGTTCACCGAGGGCATGGACTCTCCCGTGCTGGCCGCGATTCCTCTGAACGAACACCGCGAAGACGCCGCCGGAGCCAAACGCCTCCCACGAATCACCCAGCGCAGCGTCGCCTGCGGAGCCCTGTGCCGTGCCCGTCCCTGCACCCTGCGCGAGATCACCACCGCCGACCGCCTGGCCGACGACCCCCGCCTGGCGCTATGGGTCGAGCTGCTCACCGTTGCCCACTTGGTCGGGGAACCACAACCCGAACCGGCCGGCACCTGGCTCGATCAGCTGCGCGAAGACACCGACCCAAGACAGCTGCAATGCGCCCTCGCCCACCGCATCCAAGCCGCGATCGATGCCCGGTACACCGGGCTGGCCGTGCACTATGCCCCCGAAACCCTCGCCGCTCACCTCACCGAGGCCGCTACACGCCGCCTAGCGGGGCAACGCGGACCGGGGACCTGCGACGGCACCGAAACCCAGTGGCAGGCCGGTCGCTACCGCTGGGTCGACGTCGCACGTGCGCTGACCGCCGCCCAGAAGGACCACAGCGGCAAGACCCACCCGGACACCACGGCCTGGCAGATACGCGGTCTGACCCTCACCGGTGACGACGTGGCATCACAACTGGCGGCCTTTCACACGCACCCCGACAACCACCTGCCCCCGCGGACGGTCATCACCGGCAGCACCGCACCGCCGGCCTACGAGCGGGCCGCCGCCCGGCTCTTCCACGCCCCAGATCCCATCGCCCGGCTGGAAGGCGCCCTCGGCCTGTTCACCTTGTCAACACTCTGGCCCATCACCCGGCTCTATCCCGAAACCCAGAAGCTGGCAACTGAAGCAGTCACCCCATGAGCGATTCCACCAGCGGGACGACGGACAGCCCGGCTCCGGCCGCCGCGCCAGACAGTACACCGGTCGCTAGCAGCCGAGACATGGCACCAGCCGCGGAAAGCGCCACCGCCTCAAGAAGCGGCGACGCAGCAGACAGCACTACCTCAACAGGCCGCTCCAGCGCCGAGGCGCCATCGCCCATTGCCGAGGCCACCCTTGAGCCGCCGCCCTTTCCCGGCCCGCGATCGGGAGCCGACAACACCACCCCGATCCTGGCTGAAGCGGCGATCCCACCCGCTCGGCTTCCAGGCCCCACCGCGACCGAAGCAGGAAGCTCCGCGGCCGATGGCTCCGATGGCTCGTCGCTGCTTGACCAAGTCGGGGAGGGCGTCGCATCCACTACAACCCAGAAGCTTTCCGCCCGGGTGGTAGCCGAAGCGACCTATACGCCCCCGCCGGTTCGAGACCTCGCCGCACCGGTCGCAAGCCCAGCCAACACCGTCGGCCACAGCGAGAACGGCACCCCAACGGCCGGGCCTATAACCGACGCCCAAACCTACGACGATGCTGGTGACCATAGCGACACGACCAGCGTGATTGACTTCGGTGGCTCACATGCCGCCGACGTATTCGCGACGCCTGCGACCGATGCCCCGACAGGTTCGGGGCCTGCCGCTGGTGTCGCCGACCCGACTCGAACCGGTAGCAACGCGGACACCGACCAGACCTCACCGGCCGAACCAGACGGCGACACCACGCCCCTACCCGAGGCACCGACAACCATCGATGGCACCACAGGCGAGCCCGACTCCACTTCAGAGCAGACTCACGTAGGCGTCGACACAGACCGGGCAGAGCCACCCGAAACGCTGGACATAGGCGCTGAAGGAACGGGTGCAGCTACCAATCGCGACATCCTGAACGCTGTTCCCGTTGTGGAGCTGGCAACGGAAGTGGTGCTCTCGGAACCGGCAGCTGGCGGCGAACAGGCCCACCTTCCCGACCTCACAGGAACGACCGTCGACAACAACCTCACGCCAGCCGCACTATCGTCACCAGAAACAACAGCGAGCGATTCCGCGGCGACCAGCACAACCGTAGATCAGAGCACCGGCGGGCGCGACATTCAGGATTCCGTCGGCACTGATGGCGTAGAGCGGTATAGAGCCGAGGACCTTGGCGCCTTTGTAGCCTTCGGCACGGCTACCAACCACGCGCTCTACGAAGGCCCCGACGGGCGGTGGCACGCAGTCGGCGACGAAGTGGGACCTGGCCTGCATCGCGAGGGAACGGGCCGCCTGCGAGACGCCAGAGGCTACGTCACAGACGACAACAAACTTCCGCCGAAAGACATCGACGCGCATGCCGAACGCGGCCAGCCTCTCGACCAGATCCCTACACCGACAAGTCCCGACCAGCTCGCCGACCTAGCGTCACTACGCGCCGCAACGCTTAACCGGGCCGAGAAACAGGCCACGAAGAACGAGGTGTGGGTCAACCAAGTCGAGCCGCTGATCGACAGCCTTAAACAAGCCGGGCTGACCGTCGACCGCAATACCTTCGGCAGCGCGAACTTCAAAGACGAGCTGCGCGAGGCAGTACCAAACCTGCCCCGCAACGTCCGAAACGCTGTCGTAGCCGCCGCTGCCGACTATGCACAAGCATCACAAGGCCTTGTGGATGCAAGCGAGACGCTGGGTGTGGCCGGCGGTAAGTTCGTCGCCTCGTTGCTCCACCCGGACGGGCAGACGATCACCAGTTCAGACGGGACCCGCGGAGTGAAGGGAACCTTCGACCGCACCATCTATGACGGCTCGGGCACCCCCATGCTAATCATCATCGAGGAGAAAGGGGCCGGATCGACGCTCGGGGTAAGCAAAGTCGACGACCCGAACAACCCCGGACCAAAGATCATCGCCCAGCAGTGCAGCCCAGAGTATGTCCACCATCTTCTCCAGGGCGACGATAGCCTGGCAGGGGCGCTCCAAGGCGACCCTCAGCTCTACCGAGACGTTCAGAGCACTATCGAGGGAAGTAACGGCGGCGACGTGGAATGCCTACTCGTCCACACCTCCGCCGACGGCACCGTGAGTGTCGTCCCATACCTGCTCGACCCCAGTCGCTTCCGGCGTGACACAATACGCATACCGTCCAATGAAGGAACCCAGTAGCGATGGCCCAGCCGATACTGTCCGACGATGAAGCGAGAGCTTTCTTCAGAACGCTCCATGACACCACGTTTGATTGGACCATCGAGCAGCTGCCCGGCTTATTGGCCGAACTTGGCTGGACGATCGATGAAAGCTCCACGATCCCTGGCAAGGCCGCGATTGCAGATGTCGCGTGGGACGTTCCTCAGGTCGACGTCTCTATGTCGTTCACCGACGGCAAGGTCAACGAGTTCACTCTCGGGCTGTCATCACCAGCCAAGGATCCCGCCTCGCGGCTGGCGGCTGCTGACGCCTTCGTCCGGTTCTCTGACATGGTTCAAGAGATCTTCGGCGCCCCCGGCAAGCGCGTTCCAGGAAAGTACCCAGGGCTGCAGTGGCGGCACCGCGGCTATGTCCTGACAATGAAGAACCTGCCGAGCACGATCACCGTCTACTGGGCTTCGGCAGACTTCCAGGACGCAGTCGACAAGACTGGCACGGCGTGAGCTCCGCTCTCAGGCAGGCGAGCGCGTGGCTCGCGGCGGATCTGGTACAGCTTCGCGAGCACGATGTGATCATCGTCAGGCGCGGAGGGAAGTATGTGCACGGCCGAGGGGCTGCTGACTGTCTCGTGATCGAAACCAGTAGCAACGTGGACCTGGTGGGCGATCTGCGCCTGACACCCGAAGACGAGGCGTCTCTACGGGCGCGCGGATGGCTGCCACCTATTCCAGGGGTGCCTGGATGGTTCCGCGAGTTCTCGTGGCCTGTCTCCGGCGCTGCGGCGCTGACAGCCTCCGAGATGATGATCGACGTCATCGAGCACTTCCCGGCCGCTGGCGATGAACCTCTCGAAGCAATTGCCTTCAACCTCAGAACAAACGAGCCTCTCGATCTGGAGTCCGTGCGCCGGATCCGTGCAGCGTGACCGCGATGCAGCGGGCTGGGCTAGTTAGAGCCGGCTCAAGCCGCCCTAGCCAGGGGACGCCTGGTCTCTGGGCCCGGTATGGCTGTCTGCCCCCTGCAGTATCTATGGCCTGGGGTGTTGCCGCGGGGCCCGGGGCACTGCTTGACCGCTGATGAGGGGCCCCTGGTTCGCTCTCGTGCCTGGTGCTCTGGACATCGCCGTCGATGGGATCGATGCCGTCATTCACACCGCTATGGGACAGCCTGGCCCCGACGGTGCCCCTGACCCGTCGACGCCTTCACCAGCCTCGTCGCGTCCGTCTTCACCACCCTGTGGCTCGGACGTCCTCGTTCGGCCCCGGAAGATTGGCCTCACGTGGCTCCACCAGCTTGATCCGCAAAATCGTGGCCCGGAGATGTCGGGGCAACTTGGCCCCATTCGATGCCTGACGGTGTGACTACTGCTCCGCACAGGATCGTGCCGCCGCGGTGGGGCCAGTCTAGGCCGACACGCGGGTCCTCACCAGGACGTCCGGGGCGCGTAAGTCAACCTGTTCACGGAGCCCCGCGGAGGCGTCCTGGTGGGGCCGATCGAGGGCGTCAAAACCAACCCTGGCCGCCTCTGCCCGCGCCGGCGTGAACCGGGCCGCTCATCAGCAGCATCTCGGTATTTGCCAACGAACCCCCGATCACCGATCGCATGCTCACCGAGACGTCCGAACCCGACGCATACGACGCTACGGGCTGGCCAAACGGTTCGCCGAGCAGGTCGGCCACGCTGCCGCCCAGACACACGGCATAACCGTCACGGCGCTTCGGCTCGGATGGCCGACGACCGACGCTGACTACCCGGCGTAGGCGCTGCCGAACTTCCCGGAGCCCGCCGGCATCCGCTGCGCCGAAGGCACCCCGATCCCGGCGTTTGCCGCCTCCGACCTGACCACCGTAGTGCTCGCCGCGCTCGGCCGCGACGGCGGCGGCTTCGAAGCCGTCCACATCCTCGGCGACGACGGCTCCGGCCGCTGCTGGAGCACCTCCAAAGCACGCAAGCTACTCGGCTGGCGCCCGGCGCGACGCTGAACAGCGATGGCATCAGGTTCAGGACGAGCGCGACGCAGCGCCCCTGGGCTCGGCATACGTCCGAGTTCGCCTCGTCGCGGTGCGAGAGAATCCGTAGGCTGACAACCATGACCGACCCTTCGCCGGACGTGCCGCCGGAGCAAATACGGTTTGCGACCGATGCTGACCGGATCGTAGATGGACTTCCATGGATCGTTGGGCGCACCCCCGCCCAGCACCGACGGTCGCGGGGCAGGGCGGCAGCACTGGCCAGCCAGATCACTCAGCTGCTCGTGTCCGGGTGGACCGTCCAGGAGGTGAGTCTTATGCTGGACAGCGCTTCCATGGACGGCATCAGCAACGCCGAGGGGCAGGAAGCGCGGTGGCGCAAGGCGCTGAAGGTCGGCAGAATCCGACAGCGGGTCGTGGAGGCACGGATCACTGATCCGGGTCAACCGGCAGCAGAGTTGCCGCGGTCGATCAGCGACTCAGATCGGTTGGCAGGAGATAGTGCCGGCCCGCAACACCGGCCGTTTCTCGGCGAGCGCTTCGAAGGCGGGCCGGAGTCAGTGGTCCGCTGCCACGACTGCGCGTGGGCCCAGGTTGTCGATGAGGACCTTCATGAAGACGACGTCGCAGGGCTGTTCGCCTGGCACGTCGCGCTCCCGGCCGAGGCCGTAGACCACCTGCTTCTGTTCAACGTGCCGCTGGCCATCCCGTACTACATCCGCTGGGAGGACAACAACGGACTGCTCGCTCTGCGAGACGAACGCACCGGCGGCTATCACCTGCGGTTCAATCACGAGTGCCTGGCGATCTTCAACTCGATCGCCGCCGACGGAACATTGGACGGCGCCATCGCAACGGAGGCGCGGCGCCTGGGCATCGCCAGGCGGCCAGCCATGAACGACATCGTCTTCATCGCAAGCGATCTGTATCGCAAAGGACTGCTCAGACCCGCTTCGGAGCCGAAGGTCGCCTCGCCATCCAGGTCGGATCGAAGCTCAAGTCTTCGAGACTAGACCAGTGGCACCTCAGGCCACTCCAGGCAGCGGTGCGCTGCGCTGCCGCGACCGCACGACCGCTACCAGCGGCACCGTAACGATCGGCGGCGAACCTGACGCACTCCACCGCGATCCACACCGCGCATGACGAAACCGGCCGACCCTGCCGCGCTTTCACCGGCCGCGCACCCAGCCTCACCGCTGCGGCGTCACCAGCGTCCAAACTGTTGCGCTAGAGCAACGCGTAGTCAATCGTGCGGCTTCCCGCGCCCAAGACCTCGGTATCGAGGACACCGGCCAGCAGCCCGTCGGTGTCGATGAGCACATTGCTTAGATTGAAGTCCACATGCACGAGATCGGTGACGGGCAACGCACTGGCCCGAGCCGATCCAGCAGGGCGAGAGCCCGCTGGACCACCGCGCCTCTTGAGCACCGAGCGCGGCTACGCGGGCCGCGACAGCCGCGACAGCCGCGACAGCCGCGACAGAGCGTTCACGACGCTGCTCATTCTTTAAGGACGAATTGCGATGCGCGTATCGCCCATGAGCATCGGGCCGATACCCAGCCGCGCAGCGCTCCAGCACATTTACTAACTGCCGGGCCAGCGGCTCGGACAAGCACTCGGCCGGGCGCCCCGCTACGAACTCCTGCACCATATACACGAACCCGCGCGTTGTGTGTGCGCCCCGTCGTCGTCCGCGGCGGAGTTAGATAGCTATGCGGCCACAACCGGCCCTACCTGCGCGGGCTCCACGGTCTTGTGATCACATGGTGGCGACTGGGCAACCACTAGCCAGCCGCCCGGGTCGCCCGGTCGATACTGGGGCTCAACCCGGAGAACAAGAACAACCAGGGCGTGCGGATGCTGCTGCCGCAGCTTCAAGCCGGGCAGCCGTGGGAGGCATTCAGCGACTAGCCCGGGCAGCCGAGGGCGCGCCGACGTCGCTTGACAGCCGCGGGCCCGCCGTTTCTGGGTGCGGATTCCCCGGACGCCGAGGCGGCATGCCGAGGATCGCGATCGACTGTCTGGATCAGCGCGACGGCTGCCTCGGCGGTTTGGGTCTTCAGAGACAGGGCTCCGAACCTCGATAAATCCATGCGACTACGCGAATGTTCTCCTCGGCTGATTCCTCATGAAGAGAGAACTCTTCGACGACGGCTCGGCGTGCGAGTCGGAGCAACTCGATGACCGTGCTCTGCGTAGCTGCGGAGATCTGTGGACGTGTCGAGCCTGACAGACAACCCGCAGCAATCATGCCGCTTAGATCAAGCCGGACATCATCGAGACACGTTGCGGTGTCAAGACAGATAGCGCCGAAGCGGCGTCCTCTAGCGTGGACTCGGCAGTAAACCGGTCGTGCAGGCGCCCCCGGCGCTAGCTGGACTTGCAGGCAGAAGACGACGAAAGGGTCGTCGACCGGACTTGGATGGATCGCGCCCGCCCACGCTGGGAGTGCTTCGATCCCGCGGCGCAGCACCTTATTCCTCCATGCCTGAACAATCCAAGCCCGGTGAAGGAGCGCTGCCGACGGTGCGGGGTTCTGCCCGTTGCAGTCCTTCTCTAGGCGTGACACCGCGCTGGCAAAATCCACGACCTCCACTGGCGCTTCCGGAAATAGTTCCACGGACTGTCCGACGAGCGCGACAGCCGTCAGGGTCTTCTGTCTGAGGGTGTCCACTAGGCAGAGCCACGCGTCGAGGACGTCGCTTGGAAGGAAGGTATAGCAATCGACGAGATCGTGATCGGATCCAAGCCGGTCTGCTCGGCCGATGCGCTGAGCGATGCGCATCGGATTCCACGGCAGGTCGTAGTTGATGACGATCGACGCCTGCTGCAGGTTGACCCCCTCCGACAAACAGTCGGTCGTGATCAGCAGATCGTAGAGATCCGCGGGTTTCGTCTCGCCAATTTCAAGCGGCAGATCTGCCGCCGTGCCGGGACAGAATCCAGCGAGTACGGCGCCAACCTGAGCCGACGACGGCTTGAGTTCGGTGCCGAGATTGGCGACACGGCAATTGTATCGGTGCGACGTTCCCGCCACAGCCAGGTGGCTTTCCAGCCGCATACCGAGGTCCGAAGTGCTGGCACGCGCCTCCGCGAACACGATGGCCTTGCCATCAAGAGTGTTCAGCAGTTCAAGGAACGCCTTGGCCTTGGGGTCGTGTGGAATTGCCTCTTCGGCACGCTGCGCCAACAGAGTGAGGACCCTAACGTCACTCTCCAGAGCCTCGCGTAAGGCAGGGACATCGTAATCCGCCGCCGGCCGGTAACGGATTTTTGGTACGGAGCTGCCGGGTGACGCCACCGTCCCGGCGAGCAGGCGCTCAAGCGCGTCTTCCACATCGTTCTGTTCGCTGTCGGTGTCGGACACCGCGTCAAGCAGGTCACGGATCAGAGACCGCTCTGCAGATGTGACCTTCACCTTGACCCTGTCGAGATCGAGGTCGGCGAGTGCCTCGGCGGCCGTTGCTGCCATTTTCCAGGCGGTTGAGGCAAAGGCTGCCGTCGAGGACTCCAGCCTCTTGAGAAGGAGGATCCGCATGAGTCGGTTGAACGGCGGGGGCTCCATCGGCATGTCGTCGCCGAGTTCATAGAGCGACGGGAGATAAGCGGCGAGATTGAGAGGGTTTACGTGGGGGGCCGGCCCGCGCAGTCGAGCTATCTCGGATTGGAACTGCTCGTTCATCTGCTCGCCCGGGACAGCCATGGCATCCATCGTGTCGGCGAACAGGGCCCTGAGCGTAGGTGTCGGTGTGTAGCGCACCGCGTGCTGGTGCACCGTCGGGAACCGGATCCGGCTCTGCTCGGGGTAGGCCGTTTTGACGCCTTGACGGGTCCGGCGAACGACGAACAGGCTGATCTCTTCGCGTAGCGCTCGCAGTTCTCCCTCCGAGAGATGTGTCGCGATGCGGCACAACTCCTTGAGCTGCGTACGTGATAAACGTCGCCGCTCCCAGATTGAGAAGCCGTGGTCGCGGGGCAGCGGGACGACGGGCGCTGGCGCGATTAGTTCGATCAATTCAGTGAGGTCGTCGGGCAGGTTGTTGACGGGCGTCGCCGTCAGCAGCACGATGTGCGGACGCGTAACCTGATGCGCGATCAGCGTTTCCAGCGCGGTTCTACGGCAGGTGCTCGGATTGCGCAGATAGTGAGCCTCGTCGCAAACAATCAAGGTGAACTGGTCCCAGACCGAATCAACGCCCTGTAGCCGCGCCACCCGGTTTCGCAACTCGTCATAGCTGAGGACGGTAGCCCCGAGCCCCCACTCACGGTTTCGCCGCTTCCATACGGCACGCCGTAGATGGGCGGGGCACAAGATCAGCACTCGGCCCGCTCCCGCTGCATTTTCGCGACGGATGATCTCACCTGCTACGAACGTCTTGCCGAGTCCGACTTCGTCTGCGACGAGCGCGCCGCCATGACGTCGTAGCATGGCCATTGCCTCGGCCACTGCGGCGAGCTGGAAGTCCAGCAGTCCGAGTTCCGAGGAGTCCACGTCTAGTTCGTCGCGAAAGCGTTCCGCCAGCATGCGCAAATAGACCAGCTCAGCCGGGTGCAGTACGAACCGGTCTTCCACGATGTCATGCAGGCTGAACGGGACCGAGTTATCCCACCATCGCGCCGACTCGGTTGCACATCGTGTTGCGGCCATCCGCGAAGGCTCGACGGCAAGCTCGACGTTCGAAGTCAGGCCGGCGCGGGTGAGGTTGAACGACCCGGCCATGGCGCGGGCCGCGAGTCCAGGCCGTTCGGCCAGAACCAGCTTGGCGTGGAAGAAGCCTCGTTCATAGCGGCGCACTTCGAGCTCCGGTCGTGCCAGCAGCGTCAGAAGCTCTGTGAGCGTGAGGCTGTTCGCGCGGCTCATTGGGATACCGTCCAGTTCAGCGCCGAGTGCAGCCTCGTCTTCTCGGAGCAGCCGGGCGAGATCAGGCTCGGCGTAAGATTCGCGCCTGACAACGGCCGATCCGGTGTCGCACACGCCCAGGAGGATCCTGACTCGTGCACCGCTGTCCAGAAGGCGACGTAGAGGTGCGGCAATCTCGATGAGACCGTGAAAGCTCAGGTAGCCGGCGGCGAGGGTGACGGTCAGCGAGCCGCGCCGGGCGGCCGCCAGCATAAGCCAGCCGGTAAGGCGGTCACGGATCCGCAGACCGGCGACACTGTTGGTCCAAACAGGCGCCGCCACGGTATCTGGTTCTCGCTCGGTCACTGCGCCGCCTCAGTAAGCGGGTCCACGCTTACGAGGTAGTCGTTGATCGTCTTGACGATGGCAGCGCCCCGCTTGCCGATCTCAACGTCGGTGTCTGCGTGCGTGGCAGGTCGCGCCAGGTGCTGTGAACGAAGCGTTGCGTTCGACGGCGCGAGCGCCTCGTAAGCCGAACGACCCCAACCGCCGTGTTCGGCGATGGCGCTGGCGGTCCCTTCCGTGATGAACGCATACGCCGCGATGGGTCGCGGACGCCTCACTGGAAGTCGCCATAGCGGTCGAAGCATCATCGCGCTTTCGGGGTGGACAGACTCGGGATCGCCGAGATCTCGAACAGCCCCGCACGCTCCTGCGGCAGAAGCCAACGCATAAAGCGTTCCGCCAGGGCCCCAGCATGCTCCTGAGGCCTGCAGACAATCGACGTCGATCGCACCAATTGGTCCTGCAGGGACGCTGGCCGCCAGCGCGTCGGTCGCTGCCCGGTAGTCGTCGGCGCGAAGGATCCTGCGGATCGTTTGGCTTGAAGGGCGACTGGCCTCGATGAGAACCCTTGTACGGTATGCAGCCTGGTGCACCAGCCATCGGCGCGGAAAGTCGTCTCCGGCGGCCTGGGGGAACTTGGCGAACAGGATCGCGAGGATGTCGGCGGCCGTCGGCGGCGACAGGAGCGTCTCGTTGGTGATGCCGTGCCGGTGCAGGTAGTCGATCAAGAGCGAGCATGCCTCGCCGGCATCGGCGGCAGCTTTGAGAAGGACGGAAGCGTCGATCGATTCTGCGGATCGGAACCGGTGTTCGTCAGGCATCAGCCACTGGGCGATCGTGAAGACGCGCTTGGGCCCGAGCAGGGTCGGAAAACCGGCCTGCCGACACCGATCAGCGACAGGGTCGAGGGCCTTCTGAAAGGATTTGCAGCTCAAGAACGTCAGAGCCGCTACGCGCTTCTCCTCAGCGCTGAGCCGAATGCCACTTCCGCCGGAATTGTGGCGGATGAAGCTGTCGGTCGCGTCTACCACGCTCCCGCGCTGCCAGTGGACAGGAACAGATGCAAGGCCGATCCGCGCCCGGATTCCGGCGAGTTGGATAGCTCGCTGAGCCGGGTTGTTCGCTCCAGCGCGGACCGCCAGCTGCTCGAGCTCTTCCTCGGGCGATTCGATCAGCTCTCGTAAAGTCACCTGCAGCTGAGCCCCCTCCCTGGCGGGCACGAAGATCGGCGTCGCCGTCAGCCGAACGGCAACCTCAAGTTGCGGCCCGCCCATCGCCTTCCAACGACCGGCCGGTACCCACGGCGGCCTTTGGCCCAGTGCGCCGTAGATCGCTGACAGCCTCTGCTGTCCATCAATGACCCACCATTCCGCCTCAGAACTGCGCTGGTACCGACTGAGCGGTCGGTAGCCCTCATCATCGGGGCGCCACACGATCGGGCCTCCAATGCTGATGCCGCGGTGCAACGAATCTGCGAGTCGTGCTGACCATGCGGGCTTGACGACGACTTTGCGCTGGCCGCCAGGGACGTCGAAGCAGGCTGCCTGCTTAAGCAGGTCATTGATGGTAAGCGACGAACATTCGGGCACGACGGCACCTTTCCACGCAGAAGCTGATGTCGCGGTCGTCGTGCCCAGCTATGGTTCGATTAATCGCAAATGCTAGATTATGCGCCATTTAGGTGACTCCGGCGTCGGGCGACCCGTAGCTGTCCTTTGGTTAGTAACGTTGTCAGGGCGTCTTGTCTTCGGGTGACCGAGACTGACCGGGCGATCATCGCGCCGACCGCGGGTTCCTAATCAAAGTCGCGCCGCTGGGCATGGTCGCCGACACCTGGTCCTTGCCGTCCCGGACCTTGACCGTCAAAACCGTCATCGAGACACGGCTGCACGACGTATTCGTCCGCCACATGAGCAGTCGCAGAGACAACCTGAGATCTATGCCAAAGGAGGTCACCATGGCGCCCAGCAAGCCCCAGGAAGAAGGCCAACCGCAAGTTGACGCCGTTCCAGCACCCATGGTGCAGCAGGGGGTTGAGCCGTCGCCCCGCGTCACGATGACGTGGATCAGCACAGGGGAAAGCAATCCGGCCGCATGCCGCAGGCTTTTACGGATCCTCTTCGCACCAGCCGAGCCAGACGACGACGGGCGCGAACTGCACTAGGAACCGGATCGATCCGCCGTCCCCCGGGCGGGTAACCCAAGATGTCGATGATCAGGTCGCGCACCACCCAGAATCGCAGGAGCTGTCCTCACCCTCGCCAGGGAGTGTCTCATTGCGAGCAGAGATAGCCTCCGCTAGCGGCCTACCGAAGCGAGTAAGGAAGACGGGGTCGCGGCCCATGGCGGCGCGACGGCTGTTTACGGTCTCTTCAAGTGCCACCGCCTGGGCGAAGAGCTCCGGTTCTGCCTGTCGCTGCATGCGCCATGCATCAACGGTGCGAAAGGGGCAGAAGAAGCACGAGCTCTTCGGCGGGACAGGGAGGCCAGCGTCTTTAATGATCTGCTCGCAATCTTCTCGGCGGAGTCCGAGATCGAGCAGCGGGTAATCAATCAGCTCGCAGGGTTCGCTTCGACGCCGGTTCGCCCGGTGGATTTCGTCGACGGAGATACCTATCCCGACTGTCGCTGGGGCGGTCGCAGTTGCCCCATGCTGTCGGAGCCAGCGTCCGACTACCTTGATCTTAAAGTCTGCGGTGCAGGATCTACGCCCAGGAGCTCCGTTGGCCATCCTCACGGGGATGGGGATCGAGCGTATGCCTGGTCGGTTCAATCTCTCCATTAGGGTTTCGGTGCTGCCATCACGTCTCGTGCGGTAGAGCCAGTGAAGTTCGAGACCTGCGCTAGCCGCGTATGGCTCGGCAATACCGCGGACATAGGCCAAGGTCGACGGATGCTCGCTGTCGTCGCCGACGTTAGCGAACAGCAAGGTCGCGTAGTCGATTTCACGCTTGGCAGCGAGGACGAGAAGCGCAGTGGACTGAACCCCACCGCCGTACGAGATAACGCGCAAAGCCCAACTCCTGTCCAGAAGATGCAAATAACGAGATGTCCACGCTGGTCACGCCTGCGACAGGACGCAGGTCGTGCGATATGAACACCTCGAGGACTGCTAGATCCATTGAAATAATGTATTGACGCACCGATGACTGTCAACTGGCCATTTCAGAGGAGGATGCGCAGAGGTAGGTTCACGGAGCCTTTTCCAGTAGCCAGAGGACGGGGAGCCATTTCAGTGCGGGGCGGATTACCACCGCACATCCCTCCGAGAGCACCGCAACCGCAAAGGCGACTGCTGCTTCTTCCTGCTCAGAACTGGTGAAACTCCGCGGTTCGCGTAGTAGCTTCTCGGGAGTTCACAACTCTTCTACCAGCCTGCGGCTTCGTTGCATCTGCGGGACGCGATTGCCGGCCTTAAGTCGCTCGATCTCCTCTGCTATGAGGCCGTCCACGTTCTCTGGCGTCACCCGTAACGGTGTCGAGCAGCCAACGAGGGGATGAGGAGAGCAATAAGTCGGAGTCAGAGATCTGCTTGCGGCGCCGCCAACGCGACGCAGTCTGCCGGTCGCGGCCAAGAACAACGGCTGCTTACCGAATCCCACCGATGACGGTCAGGAGTTCTGGGCTCTCAATGCGATGTCCGCCGAGGATATTCGCCTCTTACTATCGCAGAACTCTTCAGTAACGTGGCGCCCGGCCTTACAGTCAAGGCCGAGGACAGTTGCCTGATGCAATGAGACCTGGCGGGCTCAGCATGCCATCAACTCGCCACTTCGCGGACGTTTGACGTTGGACGCTAAAGAGATCGGCAATCCTCGACATGTCCCAGCAGATATGGGTTCCGTTTCACTCCCACTACCCATACCTTCTCTGTTGGCCGGGCCAATCGAGTTCTATGACAAGTTGCCTCGATGGACCGCGCTAATCGGGTTCGTAGTGGTGATGTCAGAGGTGCCGTGGTCGCTCAGGTTCAGTAAGGTCGGCCTTGCCTGTCACAGCGCCGGAAACAGGGCCCCGGTATCGCTGCTAAGCGAGTTCCTTGCCTTGCCGGATCTCCCAGGGACCGATTGGGACAAGATGGACGTCGTCAAAGTGGCGGAGCCAGGCCGCGATCGTTTCGACTGCGCGTTGAGCTTGTTCGGAGGAGATCCCTCCAGCCGCTAACAGCCCGGCCTTCATTTCGGCGAGGTTCATGCGCCCCGCTGTCAGCAGGGCGTGCAGCTCGGGCATAGCGTGGAGGCGGATAAGGACCTCGGAACCGAATCTCTGCTCGTCGAGACCCGGTCCGATGTCGAGGTACGCCAGGTCCCGCAGTACACCGGCAAGCACATCGCTGCCAATGTAGTGGTGTCGCCCGTTGTACACCTGGTAAAGCCGATCCGGGTTGCGTGTCTCAGGCAGCCAGCGAGCCGATTGTTGATCTTGACCGGGTACGACGACACTCGGGCTGTCTTCGTCGCTCTGCAGTAGGGACGCCTGCTCGCGTATCTGCTCCGCCAGCTCCACCGTACCGGGCACCGATGCGGCCTCAAGGATGGAAAGTACCCGCTGCACTTCCGCGTGGGCCGTATCAGTTTCTATGAGGAGTTCGACGTTCGCTGCAGGTGCACGGCCTGTGGCCTTGGCGGTGAGGTTGGCGGACCCCACGAGGCAGCGGCCATCTGCTACGTACAGCTTGGCGTGCAGGTTGTGGCACAGCCGGATGGTAGCGCGGCCGTCCCGCTGCGCCAGCTCGGCGATCTCAGGGTCGGAGACACCAGCGGCCACCTCGGCCACGGACCAGCGCGTGACGCAGGTGATCTCCTCGACTTCCGACGGCACGGCGTCGAGCGCTGCCTGAAAGACCTCCTTCTTGATGAAGGGGGCCACCAGCACGACATTGTTGGTCGCGGTAGCAAGGAACTGTTGGATCTGGCGCCAGACGTGGTCGGTCGTCACTCGTCATCCTCGTCGTCGGCGCTGGTGGCCCCGAGGAATTCGCTGGCTAGGCGGCCCCAATCCTGGCGCATTCGCTTCGCGCGCTCACGGGGCTTCTCGGGTTGTTCGTCTTCGAACCTCGCCCAGGAGATCAGGAGAAGCTTGAAGGCGTTGGCGGCAGCATTAAGGCGTTCGGCCAGTTCCTCGCGGCTTGCTCCTTCGATGTCCCCGTCGAGAACTGCAATCAGGTCGTTGTAGACCGGGTGGTCCATGTTGAGGGCGACCTGGAGCATTCCGGGGATGTACTCGACGTTAAAGAAGGCCGGCGAATCGGGATTTCGGCTTGTCAGGAGGCGGACGTGCTTGCCTTGCGACATCGTCTCGTCGATGATGCGCTGGGCGTCAGCCGGGCTGTAACGGTGCGTCTCGACCAGGCTCTCGTACTGAAGTTGCTTGCTCTGCTCTTCGGTCGTCACTTCGGCGAGTTGGTCGGTCAGGCTCGGCCTGGTCTCGACCCGCCGGCGCTGTACCGCAACCTCGGCTTGGATTTCGACTTCTTCGTGTCGCTTCCGTTTGGTCCCTGTCCCCTCGGTCTGAATCTTGAGTTCAGCCCGCAGCTGACCAAGGAGTTTTTCCCGGATGTAGTAGACGATTTCGATGAGCGGAAGTCGCGGGTTTCCCTCTTCACGCAGTTCCTCGCGGTACTCGTCCCAGGAAAGCCCTGCGGCGTCCTCTCGCCAGTTGAAGTGAGCGAGACTGGAGAACACTGTCGCGGACTGCTTGTTGTTGGTGACACCGAAGACCTCATCGAGTGCCGGAGGGAAGTCGATCTCCACCCCCCACCATCGTTCGACGGGGTCGTAGGAGTTGGTCCACCCCGTGTCGAGGTCGAGTTCGCGATCTGCCCGTATGAGGGAGATACCCAGATTCTTCGCGGCGTGCTTGCCCCATGGAGTGTCGCCGGGCTTGAGGCTCAGTGGCACGTTCGCCGGCCAGGGTTTTCCCTGGATGTCGGTGCGGCGTGCCGAGTCCACCGCGATGGAGGAGCGCACCAGGACCGGATATTGTTGCCCGTCCGCCGCACGGACCATGAACCTCTCCACGCCGACCTCGCCGGTGTTACTTGCCCCGTATGGGCGAAACATCGGCTTCTTGTCGAAGGGCATGGGGGTAGAGCTTGGCGACATTAGGTACAGCGGGTCGTTCGGGCGGGTGTCGCCCGCACCAGGGAGCTCTACCCACCCGCGTACGGGAACAAGTTTGATCCGCTTGCCCTTGGTGAGAAGGCGCCGGTAGATCCGGCCGATCAGGTTCTCCGTGTTGGTGATGGTGGTCTGTGCTCCGCGCCACTGGACCCGGGTGAGTTCTGTCCACTGCACCAGGGTGCCGGAGCGGCCGAGGCCTTCCGACAGAGCCTGCCATTCTGCGGGCACTGCGTCGAGCTTGGGTTCTGGGACCTCGTCAAGTCCCCCCGCGACTTCCTTAAGATCTAGGTAGGTATGAAGGGCGTTTTCCGGCCCGTTGGTCCAGGACCAGACGTCTACCCGGTCGCACTGGGAGATGCTGGAATTCGGCAGTCCGACGCCGAAGCGGCCGATTCCCTTGCGCTGCTGCCGCGTACCGGCGCCGACCCGCAGAGATTGGCGTAGGGTTTCGGGATCCATGCCAGTACCGTTGTCGAGGACGGCGATCTTCTCGACGCGGTACCGGGTGCGATGACCAGTGTGCTCCGTGGATTCGACAACGAAGAGCTCGACGAGGTCGGCCTCGGCTTCGAGGCCGTTGTCGATGAGTTCGGCAATGGCGTGAGCTGTGGACTTGTAGCCGCTGTCCTGCAGGGCCTTGATCGTAAGATCAGGCGTGACGATCGAGTACTTCGATGTCATCGGGCCTCCCACACGTCCTCCCAGTTGATGAATGCTTCCGCTACGTCTCCGAAGCCCGGGAGCGCGGGGTCGATGACCGTGATGATGTCGCAGGTGGGCGTTCCGCCGGCCTTCGGCCCGCGGATAACCCGTCCGACCATTTGGCTGTAGAGGACCAGGGACCGGGTCGGGCGGGCGATGACCGCAGCACTAGCGGCCGGCGCGTCGAACCCAGTGGTGAGCACGCCGTAGTTCGACAGGACCATCGGCCGGGTTCCGGTTCCCTTGAAGCGCGCGATGACCCGGTCACGATGGCGTGGTGAGGACTCAGCGGTCACTTGGTCCGCGTCAATGCCGAGGGCTGACACGATCGCTACAAGCAGGCGACTATGTTCGACGGACGCCGCAAACAGAAGAATCCGTCGATGGTCTTGGCTGAGGTCGAGGACGGTACGCACGACCTGCAAATTCCACTGCACGTTGCTGGCAAGCTTTGCCATGAGGGCATCAGGGACGTCGAAGGAGGTGGCGAGGATCTGCTTGTCGCTAGTGCTAAGCGTGGTGCCCGACTCGGCGGCGACGGTGCGGAAGCGCGGACGCGCGAGATATCCCTGTTCGATCAGGGCGGTGACCGGGTTGTCGTAGCCAGCGATCTCCAGCATCACCTTCTGGCGTGCGAAGAAGTCCGAGAGTTTTTCGTCCTGCGCCATGTCAGCCCATGTCCGGCCGGGTGTCGCGGTGAGGCCCAGCAGGCTGGAGTCGCTGCGCAGAGTGAGCGCGTCGACGGTCCGGCGGTAGGTCGGGGCGATGGCTTGGTGTGCCTCGTCGAAAGTGGTGAGCGTGGTGCGCATGCCGAGGCGTTCAAGGAACGTCGGGTCTGCACTAGCCGCAGCGCTGGCTTTGTCGAGGCCTAGGACCACTATGCCGTCGTCGACGCCTTCAAGGTCGGTTGGAGAGTCGCCCCACATACGCACGACAGCAACCTCACGATTTCCAAGGGCCGCCCATGCATTCTCGAATTCGGCAGCAGCCTGCTCCAGAAGTTCGCGGCCCCGGGCGAGCCACACCGTCAAGGTTGGCTCTTGCCGACGTAGGTGGTCGCAGATGATATTCATTCCGGTGCGGGTCTTCCCCACCCCGGTGGGCAGGTGCAACACGACGCGCCGTTCGCCGGCATATAAGCGCTGGTGCACCCTGCTGGCCGCGAGGCGCTGGTGGGGGAAGAGGCCATAGGACGGCGACGTGGAAGTCCTGAAGGCGGCCGGCGGCTCGGGAACCCGGTCCACGACAAGCCCGAGGAAGCCGAGAAGTGTTCGGCGATGCTCCAGCGACCAGGGCAAACTAGCGAGGAAGCCGTCAGCGGACGCGGGGCCCACCCAGCCGAGGCGGATGGCGAGCTCTGATCGCTTGTTCTCAGGCAGCAGTTGCAAGAACGTGGCACGCTCGCCCTCGTGAGCGATGATCCGTTCGATGGAGACGGCTGAGGCCGCGACCCTGCGCAAAGTCGCCGCAGTGTCCTCGTCGCGGAACAGAAGCTCCAACAGATCACAGGTGTTGTCACCTAGGAGACCACGAACATAGTCCAGGGATGCGCCGTCGAGGACTGACTCGAGCGCGATGCCTGGCGATCCAGTCACGGAGCGGCCAGGTGGATCTGCATTTCGACAACGCTTTGCACTATTCAGCGCCCCCTCAAACTCGCCCACAGACCTACTCCAGCGCAGCACACGCCCAGCGCCGCTCCATGCAGTCAAACCCTAGCCGTATCGACCGACACCCTGCGGGCTCTTCTCGGGGCTTGCCTCGGCCGACCCGGCACCAAAAGCCGACTTTCCTACTTCTGGGGGCCCCTTCCGCCCATGTAGCAGTCAAGCGATGGGCACATTTGTTTTATAGGGGTACATCGTGGGCGCGGTTTCCGCGCCTTCGCGCCGACCGCCCGTCACTCCGGCTAGGATCGCGGAGTGCTACTGGTGGATAGTGTCGCACCCGACGAGAAACGCCACCAGTTGTTCAACGAGAGTCGAGCGAAATGGGGTAAAGCGTGACGTTTCAGTCAGCTGATGGGGGCCGGGTCTACCTCGACTACAACGCCACCGCGCCGGTCCGCCCCGAAGCGTTTCAGGCTGCTGTCGCCGCGCTGAACAGTGTGGGAAACGCCTCGAGTACCCACCGATCGGGCCGCGACGCCGCTGATCGCGTTGATCTGGCACGCCGTCAGATCGCCGATCTTCTGGGCTGCTCGGCCGGAGAGATCATCTTCACCTCCGGGGCTACAGAGTCCAACAATCTTGCGCTGAGGGCGGCTTTCAGCGCTGGCGGGACCCTGGTGACTAGCGCGGTCGAGCATCCGGCCGTCTTAGAGACCGCGAGGGCTATCACGACAGATCATCCCGAATCGCTGGTAGTACTGCCGGTCGATAGCGACGGCCTGGTGGACGTGCGCGCCCTACACGCGGCACTCGCTGCTGGCGGCGTCAGCGTTGTGTCTCTGATGGCGGCCAACAACGAGACAGGCGTACTGACGGACCTCGGGCCGATCATCGAGGCCGCCCACAGCGTGGGAGCCCTGGTTCATACCGACGCGACGCAGATGGTCGGCCGGCTCCCGATCGACCTCTCAGAGACGGATGTCGACCTGCTTTCGCTGTCCGCACACAAGTTCGGCGGCCAACAGGGAGTCGGCGCACTGTTCGTCCGCCGCGGCGTACAGCTTCCCCATCGCCCGCTGCTGATTGGCGGCGGACAGGAGCGCGGGTGGAGGGCCGGCACCTTGAATGTAGTTGGCATCGCCAGTGCCGGAGCAGCGGCCGAAGCTGCGCGGCGCAGTCTGTCGGCCGAAATCGCTCGGATCAGGCAGTTGCGTGACTCACTCGAAGGAGCGCTCGTTGAACAGGTCGGAGACTGCCAGATCAACGGAGCTGTGGATCGGCGCCTGCCCGGCGTGACCAGCATTACCTTTCACGGCGCGCCAGCCGATGCGGTATTGGCATCAATGCTGCAGGACGTCGAGGCCTCAGAGGGGAGTGCGTGTTCGTCTGGCGCCCCCAGCCCGAGCCACGTGCTCCTAGCAATGGGGCGCAGCCGGGAGGAGGCAGACTCCACAATCCGCTTCTCTATGGGATATGCGACGACCACCCATGACATCGAGCGGGCCGTCCGTTCAACGATTCGAGCCGTGCGGCACGTACGCACCTCCTTGTTGGCTACGACGTAATAACCCGCCCGTAAGACATCCAAGCCCGATAAGGACCGGAGAACACCCCGCATGTCAGACAGCCGGCTCGCTGAAGCCGCCCATCCCTCCTTCGCGCGTCACGAGACCTTCGCAACGCGCTTCGGGTGGCTCCATAAGGCGTACATGCAGGTGAAGGAGAATCCAGAGGTATTCCTGGCAGAGGACGCCCCCGTGCTGCTCGGCGTCGGTAAGAACATGGTCTACTCCATGCGCTACTGGTCGAGGGCGTTCAAGCTGACCCGCGAGCACTACGGCGACGACGTCAACTCCCGAGCCATGTTGTCCTACCCCACGTGGGAGGCCCGTTGGCTGCTAGACGAAGACGGCGCCGACCCTTACCTGGAAGAACAGGGCAGCCTGTGGCTGCTTCACTGGTGGCTGCTGTGCTCCCGCCCCGGCGCCAAGAGCTGGGCGCCGTCGTGGTATGTCGCCTTTCAGCTCGCTCCGTTCGCTCGCTTCTCGGCACAGGACATGACACAGCTGATCGCGCGCCACGTGAACATGTCCTATGAAGACGCGCCGGTCGCTGCATCGATCGCGAAAGACGTCGACTGCATCACCAAGATGTACGTCCCCGCCAAACGCGCTAAAGGCGGCGCGCCCGGTGCCCTAGAGGATCTGCTGGCATGTCCGTTCCGCGAGCTGGGTCTGGTCGAGACGGTTGAGCATCCCGTGTCTGGCCGACAGGAATGGGAGTTCACAACTGGCACCCGCATCACCCTCCCAGATCGAATCGTCGCCTACGCCTGCCTGGACTACGCGGCCACCATGACGCGTAACTCCGGATCGATCTCGCTGGCTCGCCTCGCCAACGAGCACGGCGCGCCTGGGCGAGCTTTCCGCATCCGTGAGCCCGAGATCGCGGCGGCCTTGGAGCGTGCCGCAGCCACTACCCCAGGCTTGCAACTGGTTGAAGCGGTCGGGCAGCGCAGTCTCATTTTTGACTCCGACCCCTTTGATCTTGCTTGGGATGTCCTGGACGCACAGTACGAACACGTCCGTAGGCGACCCAATTTTCCGACTCGACAGGAATGGGCGAGGGCCTATCCCAAGCTCGCCGCGGCCGAGGCCCGAGAGCTCCGAAACGTTGTTGAACAGCAGCTCCCGCTGATCGAGGAGGACTCCGAGTGACCACCGAGATGCCTACGCGGCCCAAAGCCGCCCGCAAGACCTCCGGTGGCCCCGAATTCCCCGCGGGCGTCGAGCTCATCGGATCTCAAATGCGCTCCACCAACGTGGAGCGTGACGTGCTAGACGAACTGCACTCACCCTATGTGGGTGCCCGGGCCCTGGACGTCATCGACCGCCTAGCCAACGCCCTCGGCGACTTGCGCCGCCCCCGCTCCTGGTCGCTCACCGGCGCGTATGGCTCGGGCAAGTCCACATTGGTCAACCTCATTGACGCCCTTATCGGGCATGACGAGGTTCGCCGGGTGGAGGCCCAAGAAGTCCTGGCCGGCACCAGTGCAGGCTTGGCCCACCGCCTTGAGGCAGCCCGTGCAGAACTGGCGCCAGCCGGATTCCTCGGCGCCGTGGCGACCGCCCGTCGCGAACCGCTCGTCGCCACGGTCTCTCGAGCCCTGCATGTCGCGGCCCACCGCCAGTGGCCCACGCGCATGCCCAAGTCGATCTCGACGGCGCTGGCTCGGTGCTCCGACCCATCTACGGCCGGGCCCCAAGACGTCATTGCCGCAGTCACCGCACTGTGTGCGCAGCAGCCGCTGCTGCTGGTCATCGACGAGTTTGGCAAAACGCTCGAACACCTCGCCGGACACAGCGAATTCGCTACCGCCAAGTTGGACCTGTTCCTACTGCAAGAGCTTGCCGAGAAGAGCGCCGGCCGCAAGGGCCTGCCGCTGTTCACCTTTACGCTGCAGCACCTGTCTTTCTTCGACTACGCGGCGCAGTCTAGTGAGCTGCAGACCCGCGAGTGGGCAAAGATTCAAGGGCGGTTCGAGAACATCACTTTCGCCCCCCACTTGGGCGACGCGGTACAGCTGATGCGCCGTCGTCTCGATCAGTCGAAAGTCTCCGCAGCCGGGCGAAAACTGATTACGTCCTACGCCGAAGCAGCACAGGCAACGTGGCGTGACCACGGCCTCAACGATGTCGTGCTCCTCGAAGCGCCGGACTTCGCAGACCTCTACCCTCTCCACCCATTGACCGCCGTTGCCGCGCCCTTCCTCGCCGCTCAGATCGGCCAGCACGACCGTAGCCTTTCCGGATTCCTCAACAATGACGAGCCCAACACCGTCCGTCGCTCGCTGGCATCGTTCTCCACTAGCAAGCCGCGCCGAGCCAGCACGGTAAAACTTCCACAGCTGTACGACTTCTTCCTCGATTCCGGACGGACCTCGCTTCTAGCCTCCAGCAACGCGAGCAAGTGGATCGAGATCGAATCACGCGTGACCCAAGCCAACGGCCTGTCCACCGCCGACCAGGATGTGCTGCGTACCGTCGGCATGCTCAACCTGATCGACGAAGACGGCGCCCTGCGGGCAACTGCAGCCATGGTCTTCTACGCGTTGCATGAACCCGGCGACGCCGCCGACGCGAAGGCGTTCGCTGATCTCGAAAATCAGCTCAACAACCTCGTAGCACGCGGTTTCCTCGTGTACCGGCACTTCAATGGTGAGTACCGGGCATGGCGCGGAACCGATGTCGACATCGACGGACGTCTAAAGGAGGTCCGCAGCCACCTCGATGATGCCGCCGTCATCCAGCGCCTCGGCGACTACCTTCCCTTGGCTGTGGCAGCCGGGCGGCACAGCCAGGTCACGGGTATGCTCCGCGCCTTGTTCGTCCAGGTCACGACGGCACAGACGAAGGTTCTCAAGGGGCCCGACGAACTCGCCGACCATGCCGATGGACTCCTGGTGTTCCACCTCGGCAGCATTGAGGACCGGCCCGTCATCGAATCCTCTCTGCCGGTGGTCCTTGGCGTCACTGAGGAGCCCGATCTCGTTCTGCGCGCAGCCTTCGACCTCGTCGCGTTGGAGGAGCTGCAGCGTGACAAGTCGCTTGACCCCGTTGCAAGGCGTGAGATCAGCCAGCGGACCTCTGGCACGAAACGCGAGCTGCTGGAGCTTCTAAGCGCCGCGTTTTTCCCCACCACGCAGCGGGCGACCTGGAGGCTATGGTGCTCCGGCATCACGGCCGATTCCGAAGACGGGGAAGTGATCGAGAGCCGCAGCCTCAGCGGCCTCGCATCTATTGCTTGCGACCGGGTCTTCCCCGCTTCGCTGCACATCCGCAACGAGATGCTCGGTCGGCATGAACTTACCAGCCAAGGTGCCAAGGCACGCCGCGAGCTGCTGACCGCGATGTTGCTGAAGTCTGGTGAACCCTTCCTCGGCATCGACAAGTACCCGGCCGAACGCGCCATGTACAGCGGTGCACTCGCATACATGGGTCTGCACCGCGAGAACCCCGCAGCGGTGGACGAGTCCTCGTCCTCGGTATTTCCGTACGGGTTCTCACCGCCTGGACCCGACCACCCGCACACGCAAGGGGTGTGGACCGCGCTCGAGACTGCCCTCACCGAGGCTCATGAGCGCACCAGCATGGAGCGAATCTTCCGAGTGATCATGGTGCCGCCGTACGGCACAAAGGCCGGCATCGTGCCCCTGTTGGTCGTGACGGCCCTCATACTGCACAGCCACGACGTGGCCCTGTTCGAGGACGGCTCCTACCTTCCCCGGTTGACGCCCGACGTCGTCGAACGGATGGTGAAGGCCCCGGGCCGTTTCTCTGTGAAGGCCACGCCGGTGAGTCAAGGACTGCGTCATAGTGTCGTCAAGAATCTTTCTGCGGCCCTCAAAGTGGAACCACCCCGCTCGCAGACGCTCCGCAATCCGGCGCTGCTCGCAGTCACCCGTGCGCTGCTGGAGCCGGTCATGGTTCTTACCCCCTACGCCCGCCGAACTCAGCGAATCAGCAAAGACGCTATCGCGGTCCGCTCTGCCCTGTTCACGGCGCAAGACCCGGACGAGTTGCTCTTCCACGTCTTACCCAAGGCGCTAGGCCTAGACCCGATCACTCCCGATCTGGGTAAAAGCACAGCCGGCAACAAAGGCTACGTCGATCGGCTTGCTGCAGCCGCCGCCGAGATCTCCGGCGCCGACCACGCTCTGCGTGCAGAGGCTATCGAAACGATCAGCCGGGAATTCCGTCTGCCGTCGTCGCTGCCGAAGCTACGTCGGGCTCTAGCGGCTCGGCTGAAAGGCTTCGCTGGCGTCTCGCTAAGTTTGGAGCTACGGGGATTCGTCGCCATAGCGCTCAACGAGAACCTGTCGGATGAAGACTGGCTCGACCCGCTCATCGTGCGGCTGTCTAATTCCGCACTCGGAGACTGGTCCGACACCGATGTCGCCATCTTCGCCCGTCGAGTGCGGGAGATGGCTAGCGCGCTCGACCGCGTCAGCCACCTCTACAAGAACGACGCACCTACCGGCGACGACGGAGAAGAACTCGACGCCCGGCTTCTTACCCTGACCGACAAGGACGGAGCTGAACAGCGCACCCTGATCTACCTGCCCAAGCAGGCACAGCGGGAGGCACAAGACCTCGCTATCAGTGTGCTGGAGCAAGCTAAGAAGGCGCTCGGCCCCGACGGCGCCCGGATCCTGCTCGCCGCCCTAGCCCAGCGCGTCACCGACGCCGCCACCCCCGAACCTGAAAGGACGGAGTGAGCATGACCGACACCACCGCCACCGGAAGGCAGGTCCGGCATGTCCTGGGCCTATCCGGCGGGAAGGACTCGTCCGCCCTCGCCATCTACATGCGCGACCGCGTGCCGGAGATGGAGTATTTCTTCTGCGACACCGGCGCCGAGCTGCCGGAGACGTATGAATACCTCAACAAACTCGAGGCTGCTGTCGGCAAGCCCATCGTGCGCCTGAACACCGACCGCGACTTCGACCACTGGCTCGAGGTCTACCAAGGCACCCTCCCAAGCCCTCAGATGCGTTGGTGCACCAAAAACCTCAAGATCAAGCCACTGGAGGAATGGGTGGGCGACGACGAGGTGATCTCCTACGTCGCCATCCGCGCCGACGAAAACCGCATTGGCTACGTCAGCACCAAGCCCAACATCACCGCGGTCTTCCCCTTCCGCGAAGACGGCATCGACCGCGACGGCGTCAGCCGCATCCTTGACGAGGCCGGCACGGGCCTGCCTGACTACTACGAGTGGCGCACCCGGTCCGGCTGCTATTTCTGCTTCTTCCAGCGCAAGCACGAGTGGCTCGGCCTCAAGGACCGCCACCCCGAGCTCTTCGACAAGGCTGTCGCATACGAGGAGAAGGTCCGCCACCAAGGCACCGCCATGCAAGGCCGCGACTACACCTGGTCCCAGGGTGAGTCTCTCCATCAACTGATAGCTCGCCGCGAGGAAATCCAGGCAAAACACGAGGCCAACCTCGCCCGAGCCGCCAGAAGGGTCAAGCCCAACCGGCCGCTACTGGAGGTCCTCTCCGACGCGCTTGACGCCGACGACGATGAAGCGGGTTGCTCCGTCTGCCACCTCTGACTCCTCGACTACTCCACGAGTCCGGTTGGTGATAAATCATCACCAACCGGACTCTCTTGCTGTCACCCCCGCAGACTGTCAGTGCTCTGTGTAAGGATGTGTGAACTCATCACACATCGTCACCCAGTCGGAGCACATCAGGTATGGCGACATCGGGCACCGCCGCACAAGCGGTCATCCGCCACCGCCTTGACGCCAGTCCCGCGCTCGAAATCCAGCTCGGAATCGCGCCGATGATGGACGTGCCAGCCCATCAAGTCCTTCAAGACGATCTACAGCGGCTCGCCTCGCCCTGGGAACGGCTTAAAGCGACCGCGACCATCGCTGACGCGATACCCGACGAGCCCGGCCTGTACATGTTCGTCTGGAGCCCGTCGATCAAGCTAGCCATGGCCGATCGGACCCAGGGCAGCTTCCATCAGGTCCTCTACATCGGACACGCCGGCGGCGCCGGCCAGATGGGCAACACGCTTAGGAACCGCTACCGGGACTACAAGAAGCACCTACTCGGCAACCCCGAGAACCTCTGGACCCGCGAGCCACCGACCAACCGCGATGACCGCCTCACGCACTACTTGGCGCTGCGCCCGCTTGAGTACTGGTTCGCGACCGTCAGCGATCGTGCCGCAATCAAGAACCTGGAGGAGCGGCTGCTCCACCTGTACAACCCACCGATCAACATCCAGGGCGGCCCCATACTGCACGGCCGGATCAGCGCCGTACCCAAGCCAGCGCTTCGCTCCTAACTCGACCCACTTCCCCTATTCGAGGTATCTCATGCCGTCCAAGACATTCGTTCCCGCCTTCGAGGCCAAGGTGGGCAACTGGACCTACTACTCCTGCCTGATGAGCTACGCGCAGGTAGCGCGTGAGATCAACTTCGCGCACGAACTCGGCGGCAACCGGGATCTCGGGACCATGATCCAACGCGGCGTGGGCGACCGAACGGAGAAGATCACCGAATACCTACTGACCAACGAGAACCGCTTCCTCGGAGGATTGATCATCGCCGTGTGGGGCGGAGACCCCAAGTACCATGCCGTGTCGATGGATTCGGAAGACCAGGCCGTCCTTCAGGGGTTGGACCGCAACTTCGGCGTCCTCACATTCGACGGCACCCAGCAATTCTTCGCCCTGGACGGCCAACACCGGCTGAAAGCGATCAAGGAAGCGGTCAAGCTGAACCCGGAGTTGGGCCGGGAAGACATCAACGTCATCGTCGTCCCGCACTTCGACACCGAAGAGGGACGGCGCCGCACTCGGCGCCTCTTCACCAACATCAACCGGAACGCGAAAAGCACCAACCTCCAGGAGAACATCGCCCTTGACGAGGACGACAGTTTTGCCATCCTCACAAGGCGTTTGCTTGACGAGGACGAGTTCCTGAAGCGGGAAAAGGTCGTCCTGGTGTTCAGCAAGGTCGGCCAGGACGGCGAACTAGTGCTGGCCCAGCGCTCAATCAGCACATCAAGCCCGGCCTGGAGCACTATCGGCGTGGTCTACGACATCGCCAAGGAGATCGGCTACGACCTTCCCTGCGCCAGCGACCAGTCTGACCAGCGAGTAGCGGACGACCTTCTCGACCAGAGCTTCGAACTCCTCACGGTCCGTCTCCGAGAGCTCCTCGACGCATGCGGGAACCTGCGTCAGCGCTACCTCGCATCAGTGTCACCAAAGGACCTGCGGGCGCCTAAGGGGCGCGACGGTGCAGGCCATCCGTTCATGCGACCAGCGATTCAGGTTCAAGTTGCGAAGGTCGTACGACACATCCTGGAGCAGGACATGTTGACCTGGCCGGAGGTGATGAAGCGGCTATCGGCGCTCGACTGGAAGATGACGTCCGCACCGTTCTCCTCCATGTGGATCGAGACTCCCGAGAACGCGAAGGCCAAAGGCAAGATGGCCACCGGCAACAGCCAACTCCTGTATGACCTTCTTCAGGTGCATCTTGCGCCCCGCTCCAAGGCTCAGATCGGTCGAGCGCTTCGCGCCTACTCCGACGTCGTACGGACCAAGTACCCGATGCCGGCCGAAGAGTTGTTTGCTCTCCTCCCTGTCGATGCCGACTGAATGGGGCTCGTGACCGCGATCGGCGGTGGCAGGGGTTGCAGTCGTTTCCTGCACTCCTGACGGTGCAGGAAACGGCGCTCGTCGTTGCCGAGCCGCTGCAGGCTAGCGGATCACCAAGTCTGTCCCTGCCGAGAACTCAGCTCTGGCAGGGGCAGGGGCAGGGCCAGGCGCTGGACCAAGACCGTCCGAGGACCGTCGGTGACGGTCGCCAGGCTGATCACCATGTCGACCAGCTCGGCGGGGACGTCCTGCGGGTGCCGGTCAACCTTTTAAGCGCCTGTTTTGAACCTCGTAGGGCTGGTCGGGGCGTTGCTTTCGCAGCTACGTCACGGTGACGGAGTCCCGCACTATGTCCGGCGCCATGTGCCGCCTGTCCGGGTTCCGCGGGTCGGCTTGCTATCGCTGGACCGAGCCACCGAGGATCCACATGAAGCTCTCGACGACTGTCACCTTCGCTCACCGTAGCTCGGCGACCTCTGCTGACCTGCAGGTTTTTGTGCTTTCGCGCGCAAGATGTAACGGGCGCAAGCCCGCAATCCAGGCACGTATCTGCCCACAAACGATGCCGTCGCATCACGGCAGCCCGGCGATAGGCTACCGCGTAGCCACTGGCCCCTGCTGTCCGATACGGTACGCAACCTCCGTGGCGTGAGGTAACGATTGGGAATCGATCTCGCTGGACCAGTGTTTCACCGGCCCAGGTCCTGCTGGAATGCTGCGATCCAGCGGTGTGGAGCACCCCGCAGGCGTCGCTGCGCGGTGAGAGTGCTGCTGAGTTATCGTGAGGGGGTGGCGAACGTGATAGTTCCGACTGACCCGTGGTTCGGCAAACTCGACGCTGACCTGCAGGAGCAGTACGAGATGTCGCCAGCCGCCGCCCACGTCGAGTGCCTGATCTTCACCGACACCGCTGACCCCGTCGCGGTGGAGCGGATTATCCGTGAGCACGGCGGTGTAGTCGTGGACCGTGTTGCCGCTGTGCCGGGCTTGACTGCGGAGCTCCCGATAGGAGCACTGGGTGTCGTCGCCGCTAGCGACAGCGTCCTAAGAATCGACGCCGACAATGAATACTTCGCTTGAAGATGATTATCTGCGGGCGACGTTCGCGACTCGACCGCTGCCCTTAGAAATGCCGATCTCGGGCGATCCCTTCCGCGACAGCCTTGCCGTTGCCGCAGCTCATGGGTCGAGGCAGAAATTCTCAGCACTCGTCGAATTCGCCCCCGAGATCCATTCCGGGCAGAGTGTGTTGAAATTCCTCGAGATGGCTATTCTCCCAACGATGAGCCTGTCGAGCTCTCGAATTGAAGTCCAGCATACGTTCTCGTACCTCACCCACGACGATGAGGTCGAGAAGTGGCGTTTTGGCGGCGACGACCCTGGCCAGTGCGACGGCGAGGCTGACCAATACGTTAATGGCAAACGCTGCTACGGTGATTACCCACGTCGGTATGGTGGCGTCGCCATCGACGCGACGGCCGATGTCCTCCTGCGGCTCAGTGAGTCTGCCCTCATTGAGAGAGTAGAGGAGGATACCCCGTGGCAAATGAACGTTGATCGGGTTGGGCGAATGGTCAACTGCGACCTAACGAGTCGTGGCGAATTGACCGGCCGGGGAGTTAGGGTTGCCGTCATTGACACCGGGATCGACGAGTCCCATCCTGCGTTCGCAGGACGAATCTCAAAGTTAAGCCGGAGTTTCGGCCGGCGAAACGAGGACATGACGGATATTGCCGATGAAGACGGGCACGGGACTCATGTCGCAGGGATCATTGGCGGCAACGGCAAGCTTTCAGGGATCGCCCCCGGAGTGGAGCTGCTCGTATTGAAAGTCCGACGGTCTACCGGCAAGAAAGGAGATGTTGCCAGGGCCGTATCCTACGCACGGGATTGCAAAGCGGACATCATCAACATATCCGGCGCCCGCAAGCCTCCGCGGCTGGCGCAGCAGCCACCGTGGGTCTCGTCGATTGAAGAGACCTTCGTCGAGCGAGCGGTGAATACCGCGATCTTCAGCGGGTCTGCACTGACCGTGGCGGCAGGCAATTATGGCATATACCAGACAGAGTCGACAATTCTCGACCCCGGCATAAGTCAGCACGCCCTGACGGTCGGCTCAGTTGACCTCGACCCGCAGTCGCCGCACCTGAGCAGCTTCTCGTCGCGTGGCCCGGCGATGCGCACGGATGGCATTCAGAAAGGGATGGTCACCTCGCTCGCCCTGCTAAACGGCGCCGGCATCATCAAGATTCCGAAGCCCGACATAGTTGCACCAGGCGGAGAGCTGCCTACCTCCGGAAGATCTGACCAGAGCGTGCTGAGTGCTAAGGCGCTGTCGACCGGAGCCGATCAGTACGTCGGGTCGGCGGGAACCAGCATGGCCTGTCCCGTGGTCGCTGGTATTGCCGCGCTGATCATCGAGTATTCGCGACGATGGCGGTTGGGACTGGCGAGTCACGAAGAGCGCGCGTACATCATCCACAACCTAATCCGTGCTGGCGCCCGAGACTTGAACCTGGCGTTCGCGCAGCAAGGCTACGGCCTTGTGGACTGGGATCGCATCCTCGCCAAGCTGGTCAGGATTCAGGCTGGCCCTGATTCGCTTAACAAATACATCAACGCCCCTATACGCCCGCGATAGGCTCTAAGTCATCCCACTCGATCATTGCCGGACCCTCGGAGAGCTCGATGCTCCAGGGGCTTGGCGTTGGCACGTAGTCGCCGCCTTCCACAGCCAGAGTGGTCCAATCGGATCCAGGTGGCATTGCGCTGATGGCGCCGGAGTCATCTAGGTGGAACTCGAGAGTTGTGAATGCGAACGTTAGGTGATGTGGTCCAGTAAAGGTCACTGCAGAAGACGATGCGAACGAGACCGAGATGTCGGACTTAGCCTTACCGACCAGTTCACCGATAGCTCCGAGGTCGATACCGACAGACTTGGACCGGCGGCGCTTTACAGTGATGGTAAAGTCTCTACTTCTGATTACAGAGTTGATAACTAACAGCCGCCATCCCGGCTCATCAATGTAGATGCGCGCAGCCGGGTTCTGTAGATTAATCGACCGACCCTCCAGAGCCCTCCCAAGCCAATTATCGTCAACCCAGTTGCGCACCACATCGCCAAACGAGAATTCCACCTCTTTGACACCCTCGAAGCATGCGCTAATCTCCGGTGCCGGAACGCCAAAGCCGGACAGGAACTTGTCTAATATGTCCATACCGAGCGTGAAATCAACTCGCCCAGAACGGTTCGTTCTGACATCCGCCATCGGACTCTCCGTCTTGGCCCATTTTGGCGGTTTGAAGTCTCCAAGAACGAGATGTTTTAAGTCGCCTCGGAACGCCGCTTTATCGCCCTTGGCTGCGACGACGCATAGAGGCTGGATTCGGAGCTCGGGGATACGCACCGGGTTGGCTCCAAAGGTCGCACGGAGCGTGTTTACGAGTGGATCCTTGGGGCACAACTTAAATCTTGACACTGGACCTCCTGATATCACCACAATCGGCACCGACAGGCTTCGCGCCATCCATTCGACCACCCGGCAACTTCGGCTGCCTTCCCGGATCCGCCGATTGGGGGAGCGGGCGTCCGTCCTTCGACAGGCGCTTCGCCGCCGACGCTGTAGCCATAAGCCGTCTTTGGCGATCAGCCCGGCGCAGCCAGAGGGCTGCCTTCGGCGGAGACCTTGTGACTCCTCGACCCGCCACACGGTTTCTGGGAGAGCGCAAACCTTGAAGTACTGGTCAGTCCTTAGTTCACGGGATGACGGAATTCTGAACGCTCGGATATCCGTTCCAAGGTCCTCGGTGGCTTGCTCCAGCGATACCGAGCCGATCGTGGGTCGCTGGCGAAGAGGCCATGGGGCATCGACCCCCGGAACCGGAGAGACGGCACCCGACGTACATAGCGTGTGACGCACTTCGAACGTTCGCAGATACGCCGGACGGCTCAAGTCACGTCTCCCTGGGCTTGCCCCTCTTTCCCGGACTCCACCGTCCGGGAAACCGAGGCAAGCTCACAGCTCGATCCGCACCCTCACTCGCCTGGGCATGGAAGGCCGGGCGCGCCGAGTACCCCGTGGGGGGCACTTGGTGGCGTGTGACGACCGGCGGCTATGGACGCGATAGCGACAATCTGGGCCGATGAACCCGCTCACGGTAGAATCCATTCCATCGCGATCATGAAAGATCGCAGGTCAGCGGCCTGTTTGGCATGGACCGATCTGTACGGAGCCCCGCCGGGGGCACCCGCTCAAACCCTTGTTCACCCCAGCTGAGCTGGGGTTTTTGTTCTTCCCGAGTCGAGCCGTCATGACTCTTGGCGCGAACGTTCGACCCCCGGGCCCGGGTTTCAGGAAATACAGAAGTGTCCGGGGTCGGTCCGGGGCCGGTCGTCCCGACTCCGTACCCGGCCTTGACCGCGGCTTCGATTCTCCTGCCAGCCGATGCCGCCTCATGCCATCCAGCCGGCCAGGTCGATCGGCAGCCTCAAAAGGCCGTATCACCTGGTCACGGGGCATACCTGCGTAATCGCGCGTGGCCGGACAACCACGCGGCGCTCCGATCCGTGCCGCCTGGCTTCTGCCGCCTCGACAGAAGTGTCCGGGGCCGGTCCGGGGACGGACTCGTATAACCGCCCCCGACCACACCAGGCATAGCGCACACGCGCTTTACCGAGTCACGCCGTAATGGCTTGCAGAAACTATCGCTAATAGGTTCGACAAGTTCCTGCGGCTCATTTTCACGGCATGCCAGCCTGTATCGGCCCTGTCAAGGGACAGTTCGATCTCCCGCTGGCGGACAAATGAACCGTACCGGGACGGTGCCATGCTCTTCCGTTTGGCTGCCAGGTCAGGGCATCCCTGACCTGGCTGTCAAAGCCGTCGCCATGGTTTGAACCCGGGACCCCTAGCCATTGCCCACTTATCCGATAAGCGGTTAAGTGGTGGCAGTCACATGGCAGCCACCTACCAACCACAGCGGGACCACCAGGAGGCACCCATGGCCATCGATCCGAAGACCACAGCCCTCGTCCTCATCGAGTACCAGAACGACTTCACCACCGAGGGCGGCGCGTTCCACGACGCGGTCCGCGGCGTGATGGAGACGACCTCGATGCTGTCGAACACCGAGGACCTCGTGCAGAAGGCCCGCGACCTGGGCGTCACAGTCGTGTACGCGCCGATCAGCTTCGCCCCGGGCTATAACGAGATCACGTCGCACCCCTACGGCATCCTCAAGGGGGTCGTCGACGGCAACGCCTTCGTCAAGGGCGGCTGGGGCGCCGAGATCACAGACGCACTCGCGCCGCAGCCGGGTGACATCATTGTGGAGGGCAAGCGCGGGCTCGACACCTTTGCCAGCACGAACCTGGACTTCATCCTGCGCAGCAAGGGGATCAAGACGATCGCCCTCGGCGGCTTCCTGACGAACTGCTGTGTCGAGTCGACGATGCGGAGCGGCTACGAGAACGGCTACCAGGTGATCACGCTCCAGGACTGCGTCGCGGCAACGTCGCAGGAAGAGCACGACAACGCGATCAAGTACGACTTCCCGATGTTCTCCACACCGAAGAACGCGGCAGACTTCCTCGCGGATCTCCAGGGGTGATCATCCGGTAACGACGGCGTTGGGCCGTGGTGGTGGGTGTCAGGGGTCTGGGAAGTCCCACGGAAAGGCGCCCCCTCCATGCACCGCGATACTCTTGTGCCTGACTTTGTGCGGGCCTGGGCTGACATGGAGTCAGCCTGATGTGGGGTTCAATCATCCTGCCGACGCGCCGACCTGGGTCTTTGCTGCGGCATCGTATTCGTTGATCAGGCCGCCGGGAACCTTCGTTCGGGTAATCCGTTGGGCTGGGAACGGGATGACGTTCGGGTCGTCCAGTGGCGCCTGCAGGTTCAGCCCGTGACCTTGGTGCGAACGTCCGGCGTTGTAGTGCTTCGCGTACCGCTCCAGGACGACTCGCAGATGGCGGTTATTGACAACTCACAGCATTCGTTCGGCAGTGGTTGCGCGTCGCCGTAGCTCCTCGGCTTCCTCGTGGGAGCCTTGCGTGTCGCAGATGGCGGCCAGGTATTCCATGGCATAGGCGTCGCCGAGGTCGACAGCCCTCCGATATGTCTCAACAGCCTCCCGCACATGCCCGTGCTCAGCCAGAGCGAACCCCATCGCCGTAATGGGGAACACGTCTGGCTGGGCGAAGACGGCGCGGATCCAGCGCTCGGCGGAACGGGGCTGTCCGCGCTCCAGGGCCTGGCGTATCAGGCCGAGCATGGCATCGGCATCCCCGAGAGCCGCGCAGCGTTCCCAGATCACCCGCGCTTGATGAGTGTCGCCGGCCATTGTGTGCAACGTGCCTAGGTTGAATCCCGCGGGCACGTTCCCCGCGTCCCACGCCTTGCTCAGCCAGTGAAGTGCTCCAGCCTGATCTCCGGCTGCAATGAGTTGCGTGCCGAGGTTGGCCATGGCGATGGCGTTCCCCTGCTCTGCGGACTTCCTGATCCGGGTGAGGGAGTCGGGCGTGATGCGACCGTCGGCGTCGAATTCCGGATCGAGATCCGAGGTCGCGTCTTCGTTGACGACGCGCCGCGTGAATCGGATTCTCACTAACGCCTCCGCCAGGCCGGGCGGTGGCGCATGGCGGGTGCGGCGATCATGCAGTTGATTATGCCTTATGCCCTATGCCTTATGCCTCCAACGCCCCCGAATTCTTGCGCAGCAGCTCGGCGACATAGTTGACGGTTCTCGCCGACTCGCCTGCCGGATTGCTCGCCTGGATGCTCCAGAAGTACCGGGCCTGGAGCGACTGCGACGGCGAGCTGTCCACCCGGTTCTGCGACGACTTCCAGCTCACCCAAGCGTCGCTGCATTGGTTCACCCGCGCGATCTCCACGTCATTCCGGCCCTACTACGAATACGCCGAAGGGCTGACCAAGCGCGTCGGACGAGTGACCGTCCCCACGGCCCTGCCCTGTTCCCGGCCCACCTGAGCCAAACGCCGCGCAGTTGGGCCGAGTGCACGTACACCATCGCCCGGTACACGCGGATACCGAGCGGCGGCCACTTCGCCGCTCACGAGGACCCCGACCTGCTGGCCGAAGACATCACCGGGTCCTTGCGGGCTTATCCCTGACCACAGCGTGGCGCATGGGCGCAGGAGTGTGGGCAGGCGCAGGCGCGAATCAGCTACATGTTCTACAGTGGCCGCTGTCTTCCAGAGGGGGTTCAGCGAACCATGGACAGGTGTCCGAGCTGTGGAACCGAGTTGCCGATCATCGGCGGTGGCGCGTTCTGTATGAACTGCGGCGCGATGGTGCGTGCCGGGAGCTCGGATCTGTCGGCCGACGAGACCGTGACGCTCCCTCAGATACCGAGCCTTCAGATACAGAACCCTCAGCCGATGACGCGGATCATGCCCGTAGTCGCTCCGGCACCGCACGTGTCGGAACTGCCGCCTCAAGGCTACGGCCAGCTTGTCGGCTATCCGGATCCGAACGCCACGGGCGGACAATATTACCCGGAGCCGTACCAAGACAGCTACGACGGCGCCGGGTACGACGTGTCACCGCCGCCTTCGCGAGTAAATCGCAGCTCACTGATCGCAGTCGGTGTGGCCGCCGTGGCGGTGGCGGTGGTCGCGGTATCAGTGATCAATCTCGACGGCGGCAAGCAGCCCTCGGCGAGCCAGGTGCCGCTCGGTCCGACCGAGGTCGTCACGCCGCCGCCGACGACCAGCCTCGATGCGTCCACCCCCTCGGCGGACGGTGACCCCACGGCACCGACGAGCACCTCGGCGACCCCGACACCGTCCACGACCTCCACAGCACCGCACGCCGGTCCGGTCACCGGCCTCGGCAGCGGGCGCTGCATCGACATCCCCGGCGCCCACGCCGTCGACGGCATCCAGGTGGAGCTGTTCAGCTGCAACACCACCGCCGCACAGTCCTGGACCTACACCAACGGCACGGTGCAGGCGATGGGCAAATGTCTGGACGTCCGCGGCGCCGACAGCCGTGACCGCACACCCGTGCAGCTCTTCACCTGCAACGGCACCGCCGCTCAGCAATGGACGTACGACCCGCGAACCGGCGAGCTGAAGACCCTCGGCAAATGCCTCGACGCCTCCGGGGCCGGCACCGCCGACCGCACTCCGCTCATCCTCTACACCTGCCACTCCGCTGAGAACCAGAAGTGGCACCTGGCCCAGTAGAAGAACACTGACGCTGCTTCGGGCCTCCCACTCTTCCGGGACAACCTCGGATCGGGAGCGGCGGCGCCAAGGGTGATCACACAGGCGAAACGCCCGGCGGGCTCCATGCCTGAAGTCGACGTGCGCAGCGGGATCACGGGCCAACGACGCCGTGGCCGCCTGCTCGGTCCCGCCTCCCGCCACGCCCTGAGCAGCCAGGTCACCGCCAACGGGTCGGTGAGGTCGGCGTGCGCAGCGCTGTATCTTGCCGACCGGCAGGCGTCCAGGCCGTCGCCCAGCCACGCCAGGCGGGTTGCGGGATAGCCTGCGGTGACAGCCTTGTGTCACAGGCGCACGACCATTGTGCGCACGCTTTTGTCCCACGCGGTGTGTGCAAGACGCCTGGTCGTCGGGGGCGGCGGCGTGTTCGAGCAGCACGGCCCACAGGGCCGGGGTGCCATGGCGATAGGCGTGCAGGTGACAGGTGTGCTGGTGAAGGTAGCCGGCCGGCTCGTAGGCGGCCGGGGCTCCGCTGCGCAAGGTGCCGCGGATGTCGGTGCGGGCCCACGTGCGAAACGGGATCGAGCTACTGCGCACCCTCCGGGACCGGCACTCGGCGGTTCCTCACTCGATCGTTGCCGGCCGCACTCACCAGGCGCTGGAGGGGAGGCGCTGCGGGTGTGGCGGGAGGCGATGCAGACGCTTGGGATCACGAGCCCCAGTCAGTTCGCTGAGATTCAGGGGTTGATAGAGGAAGGCCCTTTGGCGGCACTGTGAGCGCCGATCACCAGATTCAGGTAGCCTTCCGCGGTCATATCAACAGTGCGGCCCCGGGCGCCGTGCTCGACGAGGGTGGGGAAGGCCGTCAGTGGCCAAGAACAAGGACAAGAGCGCCGGCGACTCTGGGGAGGGGCCGGTCCTCTCCGAGGAGGAGTGGGCCGAGTTCGAGCGGTCGTTCACCAAGGAGTCGACGAACAGCGCGGCGTACAAGGAGCCGTCGGCTCGGCAGCGTGAGCTGACCGAGAAGTGGAAGAAGGAACAGCCGAAGGACACCGGCTGGCGCACCGACGGTGCGCGGGCCGATCTGAACCCCAGGTCGGCCGGCGGCTCCGGGCGTTCTGCCGGGTCGGGGAGCTTCAGCGGTGGCAAGCGTCGTCGGCCGTGGGTCCGCAACCTGGTCTGGGCACTCGTCGCGCTGCTCGCCACGACCGTGATCATCGGCGGGCCGAAGCTGTTCTCCTCGTCGAAGAGCTCTCCCAGCGCCACGCCGGACACGCAGGTCGGCGGCGCTGCTCCGGCCGACACCCCGAGCGCCACCGGCGCCGCGGTGTCCGGCACCTCCGCCGGCGCGCCGCCCGCGGCGGCCAGCCCGAGCTTCACCAACCCCGACGACCGGTACTTCGACGGCTCCCAGTCGATCGACTGGCAGAACAACGAGGCGGGCATCGTGCCGCCGGCCGCCGCTCGGATCGGCGACTACTCCGCGAAGACGGTCGGCGACGCGTACGCCGCGCTGCGTCAGATGCTGATCACCGCGGACCTGGACCCGGCGGTGCTCAAGGGCGCCGAGCCGACCGCGGCCTTCAAGCTGCTGGACCCCAGCGAGGGCATCAAGCAGGACTACGAGAAGCGGGTCGCCAAGCCCGGCCACGACGCCACCACCGACCCGAAGGCCTTCGCCACCCGCTTCAACCCGAACACCACCAAGCTCCTCGGCAAGACGATCAAGGTCCATGGCGCGATGTCCGCCGCCGTCGACAAGGACGGCAACCTGATCGTCACCGGCGACTACTCGTTCGTCTACGCCCTGGCCCCCACCGACGGCCAAGGTCTGGACCGCAGCCTGGTTCGCCGCGTCTGGAACCTCGAGGTCCAGCCCACGACAGCCGGCAGCGGCGCCGGCTACTGGCTCTCCGGCTGGTGGTATGACATCGCCAACGACAAGTGCAACGTCGTGGACGGCTTCGTCAACCCGGCCTTCGGCACCTACGGCGGCGTCAACAACGGCAAGCCGCTCGACCCGTACGCGACGACGGCGCCGCCGTCGGACGGTGGGGCGTCCTCGGGTGGGCCGTCGTCGGGGTCGTCGAGGGCGGCGACGGAGTGCGACGCGGTCAAGCCGGTCTGAGCCGAACTGGGGGACATACCTGAGACCATCCCGTCGAAGCGCCGTCCGGACCCGCGCCGCCGTCGGCTGTCGCCGATCGGCGCCGCAAGGTCCGGACGGATCCCCTCGCTCACACGGTGTCGCACAACGCCTTCGTGTCTCTTTGCAGTTCGTCGGCACTGACGGGCTCACCGCGCGTGTTGGATGCACGCAGCGCGATGACCTCGGCCACCGCCGGGCAGACCGCGCAGGTCAGCGGCGCTCGCTGGAATCCGGACGTCAGTGCTTCCGGCGGCGAGGCACCTGCGGCCAGCAGGTTGTTCGTGCGGCTGGTCGCGATCCCGGTGATGAAATCACGCACCTCAGTCACTTCAGGGTGTCGAGTGATGGGTCTTGTTTCCCAGCGGCAGCGGGTGCGGACTTCCCGGATGAGTGCACGCTCGGCTGGAATCGGCCACCTTGACGGCTTGCGGCGCAGAGCGCTGGGCTTGCAAAAGGGGGTCCGGTATCCGGTCGCCAAGTCGCAGCAGGCCGGCTCCGGTCAGGGCCAGCGCCAAGGCGCCGCCCCACCAGACGGCGTCGGGTGAGGTGGCGAGCAGCGTGCCGCCGATCGCGGGGCCGAGGGCCACGCCTGCCATGAAGGAGAGGCCGTAGAGCGACATGTAGCGGCCGAGCAGATGCGGGGGTGCGAGGTCGGCGACGATTGGGCCGAGCACGATGAACTGCGCGCACTCGCCGATCGCGATCACGATCGCGACCCCGGCCAAGACGATGGTGGCGGTGAGGCTCGAGCTCGTCAGCGTTGCGAGCAGGACCGCGAGCAGGCCGATTGCGAATAGGGCGCTGGTCGCGGCGAGAGCGTGGGTGCGGCGCATTCGCTTGACGATCCGCGTGGCTGGAATCTGCGCGACGACGATGAAGAAGGTGTTGATGAAGAAGACGACGCCGAGCTCGCCCGGCCCCAGGGGTGTGTGCGCCGTCGCAAATGGCGCGAGGATGTTGGAGAAGAACGCGCCGCCGATCATCACGAGCACGATGTTGGCGGTGGTGAGGATGAGGAAGATCCGATCTCGGGCAACGGCCCGGAAGCCCGTTTCCCTGTCGCTGGCCGGCCCGGCGTCCGCAAGGGGAGGATTCGGGATCCCCGCAAGCACAACCAGCGCGAAGACAGCGAAGGTGACGCCGTCGAACAGGTAGAGCGCCTGGAACGCGCGGAGGTCATGGGCGTAAGCGACGATGAAGCCCGCGACCGTGGCGCCGCTGCCGAGACCGAAGTTGCCTGCGACCCGGCGTAGCGCGATAGAGCTGGCACGCTGCTCGGCTGAGACCAGGGTCAGGCTCAGGACTTGGCCCGCGGTGTTCGCGACTCCGAATCCGGCTCCGCCGACGGCCGCACAGAGGAAGGCTTGCCAGGGACGGCCGACGAATGCGAAGCCCGCGTAGCCTAGTGCGCTCGCGACATTGCCGATGATCAGGATCGGCTTCGCACGGAAACGGTCGAGCAGCGCACCCGAAGGGAGCGTCACGATCGCCGCCGTGCCCATGACCGCCGCCAGCACCAGCCCCGCAGTCGTCGTCGGGAGGCCCCGGGCCTGGTGCAGGTAGATGATCTCGAAGGGAAGGATCAGCCCGGTGCCGAAGTAGTTGACCGCGGTCCCGGCCTGAAGAACGACGACAGGCCCCGACAGGCCGGTCCGCCAGCCGCCGAACACACGAGCAATTGTTCTTCTCGCTTCCATCGTCAATCTCCCAGGGTCATTTCCAGCTGACGCGGCACGATCCGGTGGGCGGTTCGTCCGGGCGGTCGGTAGTGCATACACCGCGACACCGGAAAACTGGGCGCCCGCGAGCCGCCCAGTTCGGACCGCGGGCGGTGTATATACCGGGTAGAGCTACGACGTGCTGCGGAAGGAAGGAGCACAAGATGGCGACGGCGGCCGACCTTCTCTCCCGGGCCAAGGCAGGCGACGGCGAGGCGTTCCGGGAACTGGCCGAGTCCCACCGGCGGGAGCTGCAGGTGCACTGCTACCGGATGCTCGGATCACTCCAGGACGCCGAGGACGCCGTACAGGAGACGATGCTGGCTGCCTGGCAAGGCATTGGCGGGTTCACTGAGGAACGCGCGTCGCTGCGCACCTGGCTGTACAAGATCGCCACCAACCGGTGCCTCAACGCCCGCCGCGCGGCGAGCCGGCGCCCGGCCAGAGAGTGGGACATGTCACGGTTCACAGCGCCCCTGCCGACGCCACGCGACGAACCCGCCTGGCTGCAGCCGTTCCCTGACGCATTCCTCGACGGCGCCGCCGACCAGCCGCTCGGGCCGGAGGCCCGCTACGAGCAGAGCGAAGCCATCTCCCTGGCCTTCGTGACCGCCCTGCAGCTGCTTCCGCCACGCCAGCTCGCCGTCCTCATCTTGCGCGACGTCGTCGGATTCCGCGCCAGCGAAGTGGCCGACATGCTGGAGGTGACCGTCCAGTCGGTCAACAGCGCCCTCAAGCGAGCCCGCGCCAGCCTGCAACGCCGACAGCCAGGCACCGGCCACCAGCCGCCGCACGCCGCAGGCTCGCCCGCCGAGGACGCGATCGTGACCAGGTTCGCCCGCGCCTGGGAGTCGGCCGATCTCGACGCGCTGGTGGCCCTGCTGACCGACGACGCCTTCATCGCCATGCCGCCCGAGCCGTTCGGATACGAGGGCCGTGACAACGTGGCCGGCTACTGCGCCCGCCAATTCGGCGCGGGCCGCAGATTCGACCTCGTGCCGACCCGAGCCAACAGCCAGCCCGCATTCGGGGCATACCTACGCGTCCCAGCCGGAATCCGCCACGCTGCCGGCTTCTACGTGCTCACCCTTGCCGGCGATCGCATCTGCGGCCTGACCCGCTTCGACAACAGCGTGCTGCCGTCGTTCGGGCTACCGCGATCGCTCCCGAGCCGATGAGGGTTCCCTGACTCGGTGTTCGGGCGCTTGGTGAGCGCCACCCTTTCTAATTTAGTAGTCGTAGGTTCGAATGCCGCCTGTTGGCGCTACCCGCAACGAGGCTGGCTGGTGGGAACGCGGCGAGCGATGGCCAGTAGGTCACATCCCGGTCCTGTTCGAACGGCGCGCTAGGTCGTGTTGGGGAATGTGTCAGGTGCTGCGTATCCAGATCATGACGCTGGCCAGTAGCAACCCGGCTTCGTAGCTCTCGCTGAGCTTGTCAGCGCGGGTGGCGATACCGCGCCACTGCTTGAGCTTCCCGATGCAGCGCTCGACGGTGTTCCGGTCTTTATACAGTTCGGCGTCATGACCGACGGGTCTGCCGCCCGCGGAGCCTTTGCGCTTGCGAGCGGCGGCCTGGTCGACCTTCTCCGGGATCACCGCCTTGATGCCGCGCCGACGCAGATAGGCCCGGTTCGCCTTCGAGGAGTACGCCTTGTCAGCGAGCACCGCTGCGGGCCGGCAGCGAGCGGGGCCACCTCGTGGGTCTGGTACCGCGATGCGGTCCAGCACTGCGGTGAACTCCGGGCTGTCCCCACGCTGGCCTGCGGTGACCTTCACCGACAACGGCCGGCACCGGGCATCAGCAGCCAAAGGGACCTTGGTGGTCAGCCCGCCCCGGGACCGTCCGAGGTCGGCGGCGGCAAGACGGGCCCTGCGCCGCCGACGCGCCGCACGACGCGCCTCTTCCTGCGGATCACCGGCCTGAACGGAGCCGGCGGCGGATCCGACAACAGCCGGATCGCCTCCTTCAGCCCGTACGCCAGCTCCGCCCGATCCAGTGCTGGTTCGTCCTCGTCCTCGGCCCCTTTTTTACCGCCGACCTCGGCCAAGGATTCCTCGAACGCCTCCAGCGTGACCTGCTCGAACACCGCACCGGCTGCATGCTGGTGCGCCCGTTTCGTGGTGGAGTCCACCGACACCACTCGCCCGTCGATCTGCCCGCGCCCCTGGGCATCTGCCAGCACCGCCTGCAGCAGCCGGGCCCACGTCCCGTCATCCCGCCACGTGCGGAAACGGTCGTAGATCGTGTTCCAGTTGCCGTAGCGTTCCGGAACATCCCGCCACGGCGTCCCACACCGGAACCGCCACATGATCCCGTTGAACTGAGCCCGCAGGTCCCATGACCTGCGGCCCAGCTCCGGGACCGGGATCAACTCGGCCAGACGCTCCCACTCGGCATCGGTCAGATCGAACCGGCCACGTATCCCGCTCGGCATATCAAGAGACTACGTCAATCCCCAACACGACCTAGTGCACACGCTGCACACGGCCTCGCTACGGTCGGGGTTTTCGCCTGTAGTACTCCTGAAAGCCGGCCACTGCGTCTGACGTGCTGGTTCACGCTGCGGCTTGGTACTCGCTGATTAGCCGCCAAGGACTGGTTGGCGGCGGATCCGGTCTGTTGGGGCAGGGAAGGGGATCACGTTCGAGTCGTCGCAGGGTGCCCGCAGTTCCATCCCGTCGACTGATGGCTGCGTCCACGGTTGTAGTGATCGACGTACCGTTGAGGGACAGCGCGCAGGTGGCGTTCACCGATGATCAGCATCTGCTGACGCAAGGTCCTGCGCGGCAGCGTGCCGAGCAACGCCGCCAGCAACGCCCGATCAGCGGGTTCGAACCGGACCCGTTCGCTGCCCAACTGGCGCTGCAAGACCCGGAGCTGGTGTCGCAGTGCCAAGATCTCCGCGTCCTTCTCCCGGCTGCCCATCGGAAATAGACGCAACGCGGCAAACGTATTCGACACCGCCAGATATGCGAACCGGACCAGCACGACCAACCATCATCGCCATCCTGGGTCGGCGCCGCACCGGAAGCCGGCTGATCACTCGCCGCCACGAAACGACGGACCAAACCGGTGCTGACCAGCGCGGACGATATTCATCCAGGCAGGCCAGGCTGCGTGCTCGTACTCGTGCAGGATGCCGCCGAGCCGGTCCGTGCAGGCCACTGGTTCCGGACCGCTCGTCAGGCGGTCGTGCAGGTGCCGCCGTTGAGTGTGAAGCCGGTCGGGGCCGGATTGGTTGTGCCCTGGTTGCCGAGGAAACCGAGGGTGACGGAGCCGCCGGCCGGGATGGAGCTGTTGTAGTCCGCCGGGGTCACGGTCACCTTGCCCCCGCTCTGCGCGGGGGTGCCGCCCCACATCTGGGTGATGGTCTGGCCCGCGGTGAAGGTGAAGGTGAGGGTCCAGCCGTTGAGGGCAGTGGTGCCGGTGTTGTGGATGTCTATCTGGCCCTGGAAACCGCCGCTCCAGCTCCCCGTGACCTGGTAGGTGACCCCGCAGGCCCCGGTACCGGTACCGCCCGAGGCGCTGGTGGTGACGGAGACGGTGGCGGAGCGGGCCGAGCGGTTGCCGGCCGCGTCGCGCGCGTAGACCGCGAAGGTGTAGGCAGTGCTCGCGGTCAGGCCGGTGACGGTGCCCTGGGTGGTGGTGGAGGACGTGGCAGCGGTCTCGGTGGTGCCGCTGACGCGTACCACGTCGTAACCGACCACGCCTACGTTGTCGGTGGAGGCCGGCCAGCTCAGCGTGGCGGAGGTGGCCGTGATCCCGGTGGCCGTGGGTGTGCCGGGCGCGGTGGGCGCTTGGGTGTCCGATCCGGTGGAAGAGCCCACCGTGATGACGAGGGTGGTGACGCTCTGGGCGGGGAGCGTGGCGGTGAAGGCACCGTTTGACACGCTGGGCGCGCTCGTGGAGGCCACGTTCCTGGACGCGTCCGTCACCCATGCGGACACGTTGGACGCCGTGGTGTTCGACAGGGTGAACTGCTGGCTCACCGTGCTGGCCGCCGAGTTGACGGCGACGATGACCACCGTGGATGGCCCCTTGTAGACCGAGGTGAGGAGGTTCGTCTGGGGGTTCGCGGTCGCGTTGACACGCACGTATCCGGGGCGGACGAACTTCGAGAACTGCGCCATGACGGCGCCGCGCTTGCTGATCTGCCCATCCTCGCGCATGGGCCCGTAGCTGCGCCGGATGTACCACCACACGTACGCCTGGAACTCGGCGTCCACCATCGCGTGGTGCATGTGCTCCCCGACGCCGAGTGCCGCGGGCCACAGGTCGGCCGAGTCGGTGCTGTTGGGATAGTAGACCTCGGTCATCCACAGTTCCTTGCCCTGCCCCTTCTGCTGGAAGAGGGGGTAGGGGAAGTTCGCGTACGAGGTGCCGTAGAGGTGGGCCCCGAGGATGTCCAGGTTGGCCAGCGCCGTGGCGTCGTTGAGGATCGGGTCCGACATGCTCTTGATGTACTGGAAGGACTCCGGCGCGATGATCCTGGTGCCGATGGCATTGGCGTTGTTCTGCAGGAAGGTGACGATCTCGCTCGCGGTCCACCACGTCCACGTCGAAGCGTAGTCGGGTTCGTTCTGCACCGAGATGGCGTACAGGTCCACCCCGTTGGTCTTCATGTACTGGTAGAAGGAGTTCAGGTGCTGTGCGTAGGCGCCGTACATGTCGTGCCGCAGGCGGTGGGCGTTGGTCTGGCTTCCGCGTGTGAAGGTCTCAACCATGCTGGCGGGGGGATTCCACGGCGACGCGAAGACGGTCGCCCCGAGCGCGACCGCCCGCTGCGCCGTCGCCAGCTCGCGGCTCCAGTTGTTCTGGTCCTCGTCGACGTGGATCCTCAGCATGGAGAATCCCAGCTGGCCCGTGCCGTTCCCGAACGCGGTGTCGCGCTGCCCGGCTGTCAGGTCGCCCGCCCACTCCGGGTGGTTCATACCGCCGAAGCCCCGGATCGTCTGCCGCTGGGCGGACGGGTCGACGACCACTGCGGAGGCCGCCGCAGGTGCCGCGGTCGCCGCTGTGGACGGTGCCGCGACCGCGAGCACCGGTACGGCACCGAGCGCCGCCAGTACGGTTCTCCGGCTGGGGAACTCCGGCCCTGTGGCCGTGGTCTCGTTGCGTGGGGTCAACGTAGTCTCCTGGGTCTCGGCGGTGGACGACTCGGGTCCGGGCTTCTCGCCCAGTGGGCCCTGGAGTGGGAGCGCTCCCACTTCGGCCTGGGACTTAGGCATTCCGTGTCTCGCTCGGTATCGGGAGAAGCCATGCGTAGTCCGCGCACATGCCCCGTCAGCGCTGACATTTCTGCGCGCCACAAAGGTCTTCGGTCTTCCTCCGAAGCGGAACCGCGCCGCCGCTCCGCTCCCCGAAACTGCCAACCCACGGCGAAGGCGTCAAGGGCGTACCTGTGCGGGAGGCGATAAACACTTGTGCGAGCTCTGGAAGCCTTGCCTGGTCAGCCATCACTCAAGCACTAGCTGACTGGACTGTTGTAGCCCTTTGCCGAAGACGCATCGTGCGAAAGTTTCGCGCTGCACGTTGCTCAGGCGGGGCACCGGTCATCGGCGGTCGTCTCCGACAATGGAGCGATATGCAGACCCCGGGCGGTCTCTGTGGGCCGCCGTCACGGACTTGGGCACCTGGTCCGGCGGGCCGATGATCTGCCGGGCCACCGTGACCCTCCTCTCGCGCGACCTGCCGCGTTCGAAACGATTCGACGAAGGCTGCCCGGGCCTCACCGGCACCCACAGCGCGAAAGTTTCAAGGCGCCGCAACTTCTGTGAGGCTCGGAAGCGTGAATAAGCTTGCGACTTCCCGTACGCCGCTTTAAAACACGGGCCTGAGATCCTGGAGTGAAATTTCTGGCGATGACCTATCGCGTAACGCGGCGGTTCCGGGCTGACGCCAACAGCCCTCCGGAACTATCCGGATTTCCACGACATGCCGCCCCCGCTCATTGCGAGCGAACAGCGACAGAGTGTCAAGGTCCCAGGCAGAGCCAAAAGGAGCCGCGCATCTGTCCACTGAAATCGTCCCGAACACCGCAGTAGAGGCCGTGACCAGGTGCCGAGTGCCTTGGTGCTGGCTTGTCGATACGTGTAGGAGATTTTTGTCGTGCTGTTCGCCGGCACGGTCCACGCCTTGTGAGCGCAAACAAGGCAGCCGACTTCTGTGCGGCTTGTCAAACAGGTAACGGATGTTCTGTGCTCAGGAGTGGGATCGCCGCCGAGAAGTCTCGCCCATCAAGGGAAGCGACAGCGGACGGACGTTGGGTAGCGCCGCTCGCACCACCACACACCCAAGTCACTCCGAACTCGAGTCGCACCGTTCTGAAACCCTAAGGACATCCCATGTGTGCTTGACAGGTGGCGGAGATTCGGTCACCGTCTGCCTCCGGGATGTTACCGCTAACTCCGTTCGGTTCACGCTCATGGCAGAGCTGGAGAAGCCGCGGTCCCTTGGACAGCCGGGTCCCGACGCGAAACCTGTAGTGGAATGGAGAACGAGCATGTCTTTACTGATAAAGCGTTCCCATCACCGTAAAGCCACATCTCTCGCCACGAGCTTTGCCGTGCTCGGCGCGTGCGTGCTGACTGCGGTGGCCCCATCCGGCACCGCACACGCGGCGGACACTGCGACGATCAATGGAGCCACGACGTATCAGACGATGGCCGGCTTCGGCGCCTCCGAGGCGTTCGGCCAAGCGAGCGCCGTGATGAACGCCTCCTCCTCGGTCCAGCAGCAGACATTGGCCGACCTGTACAGCCCGACGACCGGGGCGGGGCTGACCATCCTGCGTAACGAGATCGGCGCGGACCCGGGCAACACGATCGAGCCGAACAACCCCGGCGGCCCGAACGCGACGCCGAACTACCTGCCGATGTCGCAGACGAATCAGGACCAGGGCCAGCTGTGGTTCGCCCAGCAGATCAAGGCCCGCTACGGCGTCACGAACATCTACGCCGACGCCTGGAGCGCTCCGGGGTACATGAAGACCAACGGTTCGGCATCCAACGGCGGCCAGGTCTGCGGCTCGACCGGGGCGTCGTGTTCGAGCGGTGATTGGCGCCAGGCGTACGCGAACTACCTGGTGCAGTACGCCAAGGACTACGCTGCCGCCGGGGTGCCGCTGACCTACGTCGGTCCGTCGAACGAGCCGGACTACAGCACCAACTACGACAGCATGACGATGAGTCCGGCGCAGATGGCCAGTGTGCTCGACGTGCTCGGGCCGACGGTGAAGAACTCCGGCCTGTCCACGCAGGTCACCTGTTGCGCCGCCACCGGCTGGCCGAAGGCCGGGCAATACGCGCAGGCGATCGAGGCGGACCCGACCGCGTTGGCTGATACCGCGGTGGCTACCGGTCATGGTTACAGCGGCGCGCCGACCTCGCCTCTTCCCGGCTGGACCAAGCAGGCCTGGGAGACCGAGTGGTCCACCTTCGACGGGTTCACCACCGCCTGGGACGACAACTCCGATGCCTCCGGGATGACCTGGGCCCAGAACATCCAGCAGGGTCTGACCGGTGCGAATCTCAGTGCGTACCTGTACTGGTGGGGCGTCACCAGCTCTGGCGCGAATGGTGACAACGAAGGCCTGCTGGAAATCAACGGCAACTCGGTGATCCCCACCGGACGGTTGTGGGCGTTCGCCAACTTCAGCCGCTACATCCACCCCGGCGCCGTGCGCGTCGGAGCCAGCAGCTCCAACAGCGCGGTACACCTGAGCGCGTTCAAGAATCCGGACGGCTCGTTGAGCGTAGTGGCGCTCAACACTGGCAGCGGCGCCGACCCGATCACCTACTCGATGGCCAACACCGGCGTCGCCAACGGCGCCACGGTGACCCCGTACCTGACCAACAACGGAAACACGGTCGCGGCTCAGGGCACGACGACGGTCGCCGGCGGCGCCTTCAGCGCGACCATCCCCGGCCGCTCGCTCGTCACCTACGTGATCCCCGGCGGCACTGTGAGCGGCAATACGGTGACGGTGACCAACCCGGGCGCCATGTCCGGGACGGTCGGCCAGCCGGTCAGCGGCCTGCAGATTCAGGGCACCGACTCGGCATCCGGCCAGACACTGACCTACTCGGCCAGCGGCCTGCCGGCCGGGCTGTCGATCTCCTCGTCCGGCCTGATCACCGGAACACCAAGCACGGCCGGGACCTCCACCGTGACGGTCACCGCGACCGACACGACCGGCGCCTCAGGGTCCGCGTCGTTCACGTGGACGATCACCGGTTCGGCCGGCGGCGGGTTCCCAAGCGGCTATCACCAGCTGGTGATCGCGAAGAGCAGCCTGTGCCTGGACGTGTACGGCAACACCGGCACCGCCGGCGCGGCCATCGACCAGTACACCTGCAACGGGCAGAGCAACCAGCAGTTCCAGTTCGTCCCGGTCGCCGGCGGCTACGGGCAGATCCAGGCACAGAACTCCGGCCAGGACGTGACCGTGGCCAACAGCTCCACCGCCCAGGGCACCCCGGACATCGTCCAGCAGCCGGTCAACGGCAACGCGGCCGGCCTATGGCTGCCGCAGCAGCAGTCCGACGGCTCGTGGCAGTTCAAGAACCAGAACAGCGGCCTGTGCCTGGACGTCTACGGCAACGGCTCCAACACCGGCCAGCAACTGGACCAGTGGCCGTGCAAGAACGCCCCCGGCACCAACCAGGACTTCAACCCCCGCTGACGGGTTGAGTCGAAGACGTCTCGGCGGGTTCCGCATCCATCACCGACCGGTGGCTCGGTGATGGATGCGGTCACTGCACTCGGCCCAGAACGGTGCGCCCTGGCCGCCGTCCCCTCGGCGGCACTGGCCGTGCTGCTCACAGCGGTCGTCGCCAACCCGGCGTCCGGTCTCCGCCTGGCCCCCGCGCCCGTTCTCGACATGGTGTGGGCGAATGTCCGGCACGTCATCGCACCACTAACCGAGAGGTGAACCGATGAAATCGTCGTCCGAGCACAACCCGGATCGCAGAAGCCTGGCCACCAAGATCCGCGTCCTCGCGGCGGGCGCGCTCGCCGCCACGAGCCTGATGGCGGCTACGCAGGTCCGGGCGCACGCAGTCACCACCGCGACCTTTTCCGCTTCCGCTTCCACCTCTCAGTTCAAAGGGGTGAACTGGGCCGACCAGCGCGACAACTTCGTCAACGGCGTCCTCTACCCGTCCGGCCTCACCGCCTCCGACACCCACGCCTCTGCCGCAACGGTCGCGACCCAGGTCGTCGGTGAGCTCGACACGATCTCCGGCGCGAACACCGTCCGGATGCCGATCAACGAGCCGACCGTCTCCACCTACTGGAGCACCTACACCGGCGCGATCGACGCAGCGCTCACCAAGGGCAAGGTGATCCTCGCCTACTGGGCCTACAGCGGTGGGAAGCCCACCAGCACGGCGGCGTTCAACCAGATGTGGGACACCGTCACCGCCGCGTACGGGAGCAACCCGAACGTGTACTTCGAGGTCATCAATGAGCCCTACGGCTACAGCGACACGGACCTGGACAACTTCTACAACACCTGGCTGACCAGATATCCCGCCGTCCCGCGCGGTCAGGTCATCCTGGACGGTGCGGGCGACGCCACGAACATCGCCGTGGTCGGCCGCGACAGCCGACTGGCCAACACCCTGCTTGCAGTGCACTACTACACCTTCTTTGCCGGAACCTCCACGAACGAATCCGACTGGGCGAACGGCATCGCCGGCGAGATCGGCAGCTATGCGAGCCGGACGGTCGCCACCGAGTGGGGCGCGCCGATGAGTCCTGGCAGCAAGAACGGCGTCCACTACGACACGATCAACTATGACGTGCCGGGCGGGAACTTCTTCGACGCCTACGTCCGCGGCGTAAGCAGCGAGTTGCGCACACTTGGTGTCGGCAGCGTTTACTGGCCAGGGCTGCGTGACGGCGATTGGTACAGCTTGACCAGCAAGAGCGGGAGTGGAGCAGGAATAACGCTGTCGCTGGTGAACGCCTCCGGGCTGGACCGACTGCAGTACGCGTGGGGCATCGGCAATGGCGGGGGCGGCGGCGCGTCGTACGTCCAGATCCGTGATGTGGCCACCGGCCTGTGTGTCGATGGTCTGAGCAGGACCACGGTCGGTGCCAACGCCGGGCAGTCCGGCTGCGCCACAGGCAACTCCAATCAGGAGTGGGCAATTGTGGGCGACGGAAGTTATGTGCGTGTCCAGAACCGCACCACCGGGTTGTACCTCGACGGCATGGGGCGCACCTCCAACGGCTCCGCAGCGGGTCAGTACAGCAGCTCCACCAGCAGTAACCAGCAATGGACCGAGGTGACCGCGGCCGGCAACACGCGCTTCCAGAACCGTGCGACAGGCTTGTACCTCGACGGCATGGGCCGCACCACCGACGGCTCCGACCTCGGCCAGTACGCCGGCAGTACCAGCACCAATCAGCAGTGGACTCTGGTCTCCGCGAGCTGACCGCCGACGCCTGAAAGCCTTGACCGGGCCGACAACGTCAGCCAGGACAACACCTGGACGAGGATCCGGTACAGCAGTCGCACAGCCACGAGGACCGATCGTATGCGCCGATCGCCCAGGTCAAGGCCGGTATCCAAGTATTCGACCAGAACAGGCTACTTCTGCGTGCGCGACCTGGATCGACACGATGCTCCCGGCAACGGCGGCACCCAACGGTTCAGGAACTGGTGCGTAAAGCGTTCTGGCTAAAGAACGGTTTCACCTCCCGTTTGTGGAAAGTATCCGGAGCTGTCACCCTGCGGCGTTCAGAAGGTCCAGTGCGCTTTGCTGGCGGGCGGCGTCGATGGTGTCGAGCGGGCCGGCCCAGTGGTAGCCGTACTGGTCGAGTGTGTCCCGGTCGTTCTGGTAGGCGCTGTTCACCTGGCTGGTCAGGTAGGCGCTGTACGGGTGGTTGGTGAGTGTGGCGTTCAGATAAGACAAGCCGCGGACGTAGGCGCCCTTGAAGGACGGGCCGTCTCCGCCGCCGTTGGTGCCCGGCTCACCCGGATCGGTGAGCACGCCGTTCGGGTTGAGGGCGGTGCTGGTGGTGGAGGCGTTGGCCAGGGCGGTGGCGCTGGTGAGCAGCGAGCTGTTGCCGGTCGCCCCGTACAGCTCGGCTAGGCCGCCCAGGATCACGCCCTGGTTGTAGGTGTAGGTGGGCTGGCCGTTGTTGGCGCAGCCGGAGGTCAGGCCGTCGTTGATGAGGTGGGAGCTGTTGATCATGCCGCTGGACTGGAACCAGCTCCACTCCGCCTGGGCCCGCTGCAGATAGACGGTGTCGCCGGCGATGCGATTGTGCAGTGCGGCGGTGAGCCGTAGGTAGAGCTCGTTGGGGATGGCGTTCTTGTACGTCTTCGCAGTGCTCCACCACACCCCTCCGCCGCACGTGGAGTCCCAGTAGCGGGCCATGTAGTCGGCGTCGGTTTCGGCGGTGGCCAGGTAGCGCGGGTCATGAGTCAGGTCGTACGCGTCCACCCAGGCCAGACCCCACCAGCCGGTGTCGTCGATGTAGGAGTTGGTGAAGTTGCCGCCCTGCGCGTTGATGTTCTTGTCGTAGGTGGTGGACACCGCGTATTCGTAGCTGGCCATCCCGGTGGCCCGGACGTTGTCGATCACCGCGGTGAGTGCGTTCGCCGAGTTCCACCAGCCGGTGGTGTTGAACAGGCCGGTGGAGGTGTTGTAGAACATCATCTCCGCGGTGGCCGCCGCGCGGCGCCGATCCGCGGCGTTCCAGGTGGTGCGGGCCCAGGGCGTGCAGGCTATCTCGGCACGGTCGCCGGCCTTGCCGCAGGCGCGCATAGCGCCGACACCCAAGTTGTTCCAGTCGTCGTTGTTGTACATCAGGGTCCGCCAGCCCCGGTCACCGCTGGGGATGGTGGTGTCGCCGAGTTTGCTGCCCGAGGACCAGGTCTGCCCACCGTCGAAGGACCGGTCCAGCCACACTTCGTCACCGGGGTTCCCGTTGTCGATGCCGGCCCACATCATGTCGTCGCTGTCGTCGGAGTGCAGCACGATACTGCGCGAGTAAATGCTGGTACTGACTGGCTGTCGGTCCACTGGGGAGAGCGCGGGGTCTCGCGCGTCGCAGTATTTGTCGCAGATGGTGGCGGCTCGTGCGGGCGCCGCCCCCGCCAGCGGGACGAACGTCATCAGAACGCTGAGGATGAGCATCGAGGAACGCTTCACCGTGAAGACGTAACCAAGGCATCAGGAAAGCGTCAATAGGTGCAGGCCAACCCCACAGGGACCGTCGCACCGAGGACCGCGACCGGGTCGGCGGAGCCTTCTAGTCAGAGCCCTAACTTCCGAACGACCACCGTTGCGGGTATTCGGATGTTTTTCTATCTTGATGCGAATCAGGGCATTGCCAATACAACACGCGCCACCGCGGACTGGAGCTCCGGCACCTCACAGCACCACACGCACCACACCGGCCGTCGACCGTCGACACCGCACTGCGTCCAGCCCTGGCCGGAGCGCCCTGCGGTGCCAGGCGAGGCGTGGTCGCTTGTATCTCGGCGTGTCACACAGGAGAGAGGAAGTCATGACAACAGCACGATCTTTCGAGGACAGTATCGATCGTCGCGCGCTGCTCCGGGGCGCGGCAGGGCTCACAGCCATGCTCGGCGTCGCAGCGATCGTCGACTTCGGGGCGGCGAGCCGGGCCTCGGCATACAGCTGGACCCGCACCCTTCAGCAGGGCGCTTCCGGAGCCGACGTGGCAGAACTGCAGATCCGCGTCGGCGGCTGGGCCGCGTCCAGCGCCCAGCAGACCTATGTCGCCTGGGACGGCTCCTTCGGGCCGATCACCACTGCCGCCGTCCAACGCTTCCAGTCCGCCTACGGTCTGAGCGCGGACGGCGTCGTCGGCCCGCAGACCCAGAGTGTGCTCAACAGCCTCCAGTCCAGCGACGGATCGACCGCCCACTTCGACTGGAGCGAGTTCTACTCCCACGACGGCGTCGGATTCAGCGACGGAAAGGTCAGTGCCGCGACGGTCCAGGAAAACGTACGCCGTCTGATGTACAAGCTGGAAGCCGTACGCAAGAAGGCCGGCAACGCGCCGATCACGGTCAACGACGGCTTCCGCAGCATCGCGCACAACGCCGCAGTGGGCGGGGCGTCCAACAGCATGCACCTTTACGGCGTCGCCGCAGACATCGTCGTCTCGGGCCACACCACTTTGCAGACCTACAGGATCGCTGAAACCTCTGGCTTCTCCGGTCTGGAGGCTTATACACACTCCTGGCAGCACGTAGACAGTCGCGTTCAGTACCCCTCCTACGGTTCCGGCTCATGGTGGTGGGAGAGCGGCGTGGTGTGATCGTTCGGCTGTCGTTGCGGCGGTGTTCCGGTTTACAGCTCACCATTTGCGTCCGGGCGCTGTGCCGCCCTCATCGCGGGCGCACGGGTAGCGGTGAGGTACCGCAAGAGCTCTGCGAGTCCGAAGGTCCACGGCGGAAGATCTTCGGCCGCCGCGACGGTGTTGATGAGCGTGCCGAGGTGGGTGCTTCGGATCTCGACGACGTCTCCGGTCTTGTGGGTGAAGCCCCGCCCGGGCTCGTCGCGGTCGGCGGTCGGTGCGAACAGGGTTCCGGTGTAGAGCGCGAATCCGTCGGGGTACTGGTGGTGGTCGCCGATGGTGGCGGCGACGAGTTCTTCGAAGGGGCGGCTGATCCTTGCCAGGCTGTTGCGGCCCTCCAGGCGGTACCCGTCCGGTCCGGTCACGCGCAGCATGATCTCCTCGGTCCGAAGCGTGTCGAGGCTGAAGCCTTTGTCGAAGAGACGGATGAACGGGCCGAGCGCGCTGGAGGCGTTGTTGTCCTTGGCCTTGCCAAGCAGCAGCGCCGATCGCCCCTCCACGTCCCGGAGGTTGACATCGTTGCCCAAGGTCGCGCCGACCACGCCGCCGCGAGAGTCGACGACGAGGACGAGCTCGGGTTCGGGATTGTTCCAGGTCGACGCGCGCGGGATCCCGATCCCCTCCCCCAGCCCCACTGAGGACAGAACCGGCGCCTTGGTGAAGACCTCGGGATCGGGGCCGATTCCGACTTCGAGGTACTGCGACCACAGCCCCTGGTCTTGCAGAAGGGCCTTCGCCTTGAGAGCCGCTTTGGATCCGGGGCGGACCGCTGCGAGGCTGCTGCCAAGAGCCTCGCTGATGAGCGCCCGGGTTTGCGCAGCCCGCTCCGCATCCCCGCCGGTACGTTCCTCAATGACGCGTTCGATCAGGCTGTCGGCGAACGTGACGCCGCACGCTTTGACGACCTGCAGGTCGATCGGTGCGAGCAGACGAGGGCGTTCCCAATCCTGTTGGAGGGACGCCTCAAGGATTTCGCTGGTCCGCCACCGGGGCACGCCGTCGGCCTGTCTCACGATGTCGACGTGATCGGGCCGCTCCAGCAGCTCAGACACGGTTCCGGTGCGCTCTGTCAGATCGAGCACGTCGTCACCGCGGACGGCGACGACGCGGGGGCCTTTGAGGGTCGGCTCCCAGACCCGGCCGACCAGGAGTGCCTGCTCGCCATCGTCGGGCAGGAGCGCGAGGGTGTCCGTCGTCATGATTCCTTGATCTCTTGAATGGTGTCGAACGCCCCACGGCTGGAGAACCACGCCGATCGCGTCGACACGATCACGCCAGATCCTGCGTGAAGGTCTTCGCGCTCACTGGGTTGAACCAATTGACTGCCGCCGAGGTTCCCGTAGGTTCATTCGTACCCTTGACGAGGTCTACGACTAAACACAAACGCGCAGCCATTGTCCCGTCATCGATGCCGAGCATGCAGCAGCGGGCCATCTTCAGACCGCCCGGTCCGCGCCTCCCGAAAGGCGAAAGCCGTGAATCTCCGAAGCGCACAGTGGTACCAGGGCGAGCAACGCAACTCCTACATCCACCGGGCCTGGCTGCGTCGCGGTATACCGGACGACGGGTTCGACCGGCCCCAGGTCGCCATCGCCAACACCGCATCAGACCTGACCCCGTGCAACGCGCATCTGACCGAGGTCGCGCGATCCGTCCGAGACGGTGTTCATCAGGCCGGCGGCACACCCCTGGAACTGCCTGTCGTGTCGCTCGGCGAGACCCAGGTGCGGCCGACCGCGATGCTTTGGCGCAATATGGCCGCGATGGCGACCGAGGAGATGCTGCGTGCCAACCCGATCGACGGCGTCGTACTGCTCGGCGGCTGTGACAAGACCATCCCGTCACTTCTGATGGCCGCGGCCTCGGTAGATCTGCCTGCCGTCGTGGTGCCGGGCGGGCCGATGCTGACCGGCACGTTCCAAGGCAGGCCGCTCGGCTGCGGCACCGATGTGTGGCGACTGTCTGAAGAGGTTCGGGCGGGCACACTGACCGAGGAGCAGTTCGCCCTGTCCGAATCGGCGATGATCCGCAGCCGGGGACACTGCAACACCATGGGCACGGCCTCGACCATGGCGATCGTGGCCGAGGCGCTCGGCATGGTGGTCCCCGGTGTGGCCGGCACCCCCGCGCCGGACAGCCGCCTCCTGCAGGCCGCGCACGGCACGGGCCGGTTGATCGTTGAACTGATCGCCGAGGACCGGCGTCCGAGCACGCTCCTGACCAAGGCGTCGTTCCACAACGCGATCGTCGCACTCGCCGCCGTCGGCGGATCCACGAACGCGGTCGTGCACCTGCTGGCCATCGCCGGGCGGCTCGGCATCGACTTGACGCTCGAGGACTTCGACCGCATCGGCTCCGCCGTGCCGGTGCTGGTGGACCTGCTCCCGGCCGGCAGATTCCTGATGGAGGACTTCCACAGAGCCGGCGGGCTGCTCGCTGTGCTCCGCGAAGTCCGCGATCTGCTCGACCCGACCGCGCTCACGGTGACCGGCAAGCCACTGGTCGACTATCTGGAAGACGCTCCGATCTGGGACGAGAACGTCATCCGATCGAGGTCGGCCCCGCTGGTGACACAAGGCGGGATCGCCGTGCTGCGCGGGAACCTCGCACCCGATGGGGCCGTGATCAAACCAGCTGCGGCCTCTGCCCGGCTGCTGCGACACCGGGGACGCGCGGTGGTGTTCGACAGCATCGAGGACTTCCACGCCCGCATCGACGACCCCGGGTTGGACGTCGACGCCGACTCGGTGCTGGTCCTGCGCGGCTGCGGCCCGAAGGGGTACCCGGGGATGCCCGAGGTCTCCAACATGCCGTTGCCCAAGAAACTCCTCGCGCAAGGCGTGCGGGACATGGTGCGGGTCTGCGACGGGCGCATGAGCGGCACCGCCTACGGCACCGTCGTCCTCCACGTCGCCCCTGAGGCGGCCGCCGGCGGACCGCTCGCCCTGGTACGCACCGGAGACATGATCAACCTCGACGTCTCCCAGCGCAGGATCGATCTCGAGGTGCCCGCGGACGAACTGGCCCAACGCGTTCCCAGCGAAGCAGCCGCTGCCGCGTACGCCAACCCGCGGCGCGGCTGGGAGCGCCTCTACATCGACCACGTCACCCAGGCCGACACCGGAGCCGACCTCGACTTCCTCCTCGGCTCGAGCGGCTCGGAAGTCAGCCGGGAATCGCACTGAAACGCACCCGCCGAACCTACGGAGATCACATGGGTACCGTCACACTGCAGTTCCTCGGCCAGGCCGGCTTCGTTCTCAAGGGGCAGAGCGTGAGCGTGGCCATCGACCCCTTCATATCGGACTCGCTCGCCGATCGCCTGTTTCCCTGCCCGGTCCCCATGGCCGAACTCGCCTCGGTCGACCTCGTGCTCGCCACCCACGAGCATCCCGACCACCTGGACCTCAAGGGCCTGGGTGTTTGGCTTGACCTCGCGCCCACGCTGCGGGTGGTGGTCCCGCAGCCGATCGTCGGACTTGCGGAGCGGGGCGGCATCCCCGCCGCCAACCTCACCGGAATGCAGCCGGGGGAACACGTCTCCTTGAAGGGGGCGGTTGTACAGGCCGTGACCGCACTGCATGGTGTCGAGACTGCCGACGCGTACACGTTCGGAACGGAGATCTCCCACGGACTCGTGCGCTACCTCGGCTACGTCGTCGAGATCGACGGTCTGCGCATCTACCACGCCGGAGACACCCTCGATCACGAGGGCCTCGCCGAGACCCTGCGCGAATTGGAGACCGACGTCGCCCTGCTTCCCATCAACGGACGGGACGCCCGCCGCGAGGCCCAAGACATCGTCGGCAATCTCTCGGCCGAGGAGGCCGCCGACCTCGCCAAACGCTCCGGCATCCGAACGGCTGTCCCGATGCACTACGACATGTTCGCTGACAACTCCGGCTCCCCAGGAGACTTCGTCAAAGCGCTGGAGGGAAGCGGCATCAGCGTTCTGGTTCCATCCAGAGGTGTAGCCATTCCGTTGCCGAGGCTCTCTCGCTCCACGCCCGCGACCGCTACACGCTAGGACCGGCGACCAGCTGGTAAGAGGCGGGGCTGCTGACGCCGCCCGGCGTGGTCACGGTCACCGCCACAGAGCCGGGGGTGCCGCCCGGGCTGATGGCGACGAACTCGCTGTCGGAGACGGCGACGAAGGGTACTTCGGCGCCGCCGATCAGGACGGCGCAATCGGTGCCGATCCCGGAAAGCCGGCTGGTCCGCGGCGCACCCGTGTCATAGAAATCACTCGAACGACCTTACAAGCTCTTGAGCAGAGAATCCGGGACCATACGGTGTCTCCTTCAGAAGAAGAAAAGATCCGGATCGAATGACGAGGAAGAGCATGGGCTGGAGACTCACACGCCGGGCGACGGTGTCGGCGGCTCTCGCCGGAGCGATCGTCGGCGTGAACCGCACCGGGAGTACGCCATGCTCCTTCGCTTGACAGTCAGGTCAGGCGACGGCCCTGCGCTGACTGTCAAAGCCATTGCTGTGGCGTAAACCCGGTGCGGTTCACCCCCACCCGGCCCGGAACCTCCCACCCGGCCCAGGTACTCCAAGTAAGTAGGAGCGTCTACCGCGAGGAGGACGATGGCGTGGCCCGCAGCCGAGCCGAAGTCGACGGGGAGTTCACAGAGTTCGCGATCGGCGCCTACGCGCCGCTGCTCAAAGCTGCGCGGCTGATGACCGGCGACTTCCACACGGCAGAGGACATGGTGCAGAGCGCGCTGGAGCGCGTCTACGTCCACTGGAATCGCGCCGGTGCTTGGGATTCGCCGTACGCCTACACGCGGCAGGTGCTGGTCAACCTCGTCGTCAAGGCGACGAAACGCAAGTGGCGCAACGAGCTCGCGCACGCCGATCTGCCGGAGGTGGACGTCTCGGGAGCGATGGAGGCGACCGCCGACCGGCGCGATCTCGGTATCGCGCTGCGGTCGCTGCCCGCCGGCCAGCGGATCGCGCTCGTCCTGCGCTACTACGAGGACTTGTCCGTCGAAGAGGCGGCGCGGCTCCTCGGGTGCTCCGCGGGCACGGTGAAGAGCCGGACCAGCCGGGCGCTCGCGGCCCTCAGAACCCACGGCGTACTCGCCGAATACGACACCGGAGGTGGATCGTGACGACCAACGATGAGTCCGGCCTCCGGGGCGGGCTGCGTGAACTCGCCGAGCGCGATGCCACAGGCCCCTTGCAGGTCGCCGAGTTGTTGGGGCGGGCTCGCCGGAGAAGGAAGCGGTTCGTGGGATACCGGGCCGCCGGTGTGGCGGGGACGGCGCTGTGTGCGGCAGGTGCCGTGTTCGCGGCCGGGGCGATGTGGGGCGGCTCATCGACGACGACAGGCAGTGCCGGCAGCTTGGCGCCGCAGACCTGCGTATCGACGTGGAACGATTCCGCCTCGCTGCCCACCCCCAATCCCGGAGTGGCCAAGGCTCTGCTCCCGGGGAATCCGCAGGCGGGGCTGGCGTGTCTGTACTCTGCGGGGCGTCTCGTCGATTCCGTGCCGCTGCTCGGCGATCGGTTCGACGCGGTTGTGGCTGCCTTGCACAAACCGGTGAAGGTCTATTCCTTCCGGTGTCCGGCGGCTGTCGGCAAGAGCGGCGTGGTCCTCGAGTTCCGGTCCGAAGACGAGCCGGATGTGTTCATCTCGATGTCCGCACAGTGCCCGGGACTGTCCAACGGGGCGTTGACACAGGTCGCCTTCAACAGCGCGGGGACACTTCCGGCAGTCCTGGCCGAGCTTCTCCCGAAGGCACAGCAGTAGCCATGGCTCCTGGATCGCAAGCAAAGCGGCAGGCCCCGCGGACGGACACCCGCGGAACCTGCCGCCACTGGCTCACGTCAGAGCCGGCAGGGCTGCCGGCCGACACGGCCCGTCAGAGCCCGGACACCGCCCCGAGCGCCGAAAGGTTCGCCGTGTGATCGCTGATCGCCATGTCGACCACCTTGCCGGTCGCCGCGGAGACCACGACGATCATCGAGGTGCCCGTCGGCTTGGGATTGCCCTGCGGAACGTGGGCGTGGTCGCCGACGAACGTGCCCGACAGCTGCATGACGTAGACCGGCTCGTCGGTGGCGAGCTGGGTGTTCATCAGCGCGGCCGCCTGCTTCCGGGTCGACGTCACGTACTTCACGCCGGCCGGAGCCGCCCCGCCGTTCCTGACAGCCTCCTGCTTCGCGATGGCCTGCAGCGCCGCCGGAGCGGCCGCGGGTGCGAGCGGAGCGCCGGCGTAGTCCGCCGGCTTCGCGGCGGCGCCGCAGCCGGTGGTCGCGGCGAAGTATCCGGTGCCGCCGCTGGTCCGCGCCCATCCCCCGCTCCCCGGCTGGGTGATGTCGAGCCCGACCCAGTGCCAGACATTGTGGTTGTCCTCGTACTGGTAGTTGTGCAGGTTGCCCTGAACGGTCGCGGCCGTCGTCGTGGACTCCATCCCCGCGTTCCCTCCCCAGCCGTTCGCCCCGGTGCCCACCGAGGTGCCCACCTGGCTGCCGCCGCGGTAGACGCCCCAGTTGGCGTTGCCCTGCCAGTAGAAGCTGACGTTCGTGTAGTTCCCGGTCGAGGCCCCGCCGAGGTAGTGCTCGGCGTAGCCCAGCCCGTTGGGCCGGTTGTCGGCCCAGAACCACTCGAACCCGGTGTGGCCGGTGCCGCCGTCGACGACGGTGCCCGCCGTCATACCCTCCTCGACCCAGTAGGACCCGGACAGGTTCTGGGACGTGGGCTGCCACATCTCCCAGTCGATGAAGTCGGTGTTCCGGTTGCCCACCGACAGACAGTCCACCTCCAGGTCCCCGCCCTGGGCGTTGGTGGGTGCGTAGCCGCCGACCATCGAGCCGTAGTTGTCGAGGGCGTAGCAGTGCGAACCACCGGTACACGTCGCGGCCTGCCCGGGCGTCGCGACGGCCAGATCGAGCGCGATCGTACTGGTGGCCACCACGGTGGCCAGGGTGAGTCGGGTGACGATGCGTCGCCTCATGAAGATGTTCCCTCCCGTGTGTAGCGAATCAGAGTTCTGGCTCGCTACCCCGCATGGGAACACGGCGCGGATCGGCCGTCAACACTGCGCGTCGGGATCGTTGCCCATCGCGACGAAAGGCCGCCAGTCGGGTTGACACACGTCTTGACACACGCCTTGACAGACCTCTTGACGCACGTCAGCAGCCCCGAGCCCTGAGGGCCTGAGGCTGCGGTCCAGCAGTTCACGTCGGCAGGTACCGACCCAACGCTCCATGACGGCGTTCATCCTCGGCATCCGAACCCCGGTGAGCTCGACTTGAACGCCGGCATCGGTCAGCACCTCATCGAACAGAGCACAGAACTTCCCGTCGCGATAGCGGATCAGATACTTGATCGGACTGCCGGCGTCCGGCGGCGATGACCTCGCCGGCGGTCTTCTGGCCGGGGTGAGCTTGCCGGCGCGGGTTGCCCGGTAGCCGGTGATCACGACTTGGTCGTCGCCGTCGGGTCCAGCCCGAGGGATCCGAGGTCGGCCAGGGCGCCGAGGCCGGCCGCTTGGAGGTGGTCGATGTCGATCGGACACGGGGCCTTGACGCAAGCGTGTGCGCCATCAGAGCGTCCATTCCCCGTTGGGGCTGACATCTTGCCTGATGAATATCTACTCAAACGCTTGCGCATCTGGGGTGGCGCAGTTTACGGTCTGGTTACTCGCGGACCACACCCGCGTCATCCGGACCGAAGGGCAGGGCAGTGGCGGCCAGCATCAACGATGTCGCGAACGCGGTGGGCGTCACGGCGTCCACTGTTTCCCGTGCCTTGCGTGGTCGGCCCGGGGTGTCCGACGAGATGCGGGACCGGATCGTCGAGGCGGCGGCTTCGCTCGGGTATGTGGCCTCGCGTTCGGCGTCGAGCCTGGCGACCGGGCGGACTCACACCATCGGGGTTGTCGTCCCGTATGTGGGCCGGTGGTTCTTCGGCACTGTGCTGGACGCCGCGGAACAGGTCTTCAGCACTGCCGGATACGACGTCCTCCTGTACAACCTCGGCTCGCCTGAGGTGCGCAAGCGCTTCTTCACCAAGCTTCCGGTGCGCAAACGCGTGGACGGAGTGCTCTCGCTACTCATCCCCGAAGACGATGAGACCGCGGCCCTTCGGTCACTGGGGGTCCCGTTGGTCACCACGGTCGGTGAGCCGCGTGCCGGCTACACGGTGGTGGGAATCGACGACCGGGCGGGAGCCCAGATGGCTGTGCGGCATCTGGTGAACCTGGGCCATCGCAGGATCGCGATGATAGCGGGGGAAAGCGGACCGCTCCACTGGACCACGCCGATCGCGCGTCGCCAGGCCTACCTGGATGTGCTCGCTGAGTCTGGGATCGTCCATGACCCGACGCTTGAGGCGGACGGTGGCTACACGGTCCAAGGAGGCGAACGCGCGATGACGGAGCTCTTGGCCGTCGCCCGTCCACCCACCGCGGTGTTCGCGCAGTCGGACGAGATGGCGATGGGCGCCTTGCGTGCCCTGCGCCTGCACCGGCTGAAGGTACCCGACGACGTGTCCGTCGTCGGCTTCGACGACCATGAGTTGTCCGAGGTCCTGGGCCTTACCACCGTTGCCCAGCCGGTCGCCGATCAAGGTGCCGAGGCGGCCCGGCTCCTCCTGCGGCAGTTGGAGGAGCCGGATGCGGCAGCACCCGAATACGCCGAGATGGCGACCAAGCTGATTCTGCGCGACACAACCGCACCGCCAACTGTGCGCGGTGCCGGTTAGCCACCGCACACCCCCGCTCGTGGTCCTTCGCGGCCCAGACCCAGACACTGTCGATCGTTCCCCCGGCGATCATCCAAGGGGCTGTTGAGGCCGCCCCGGCAGGGAGATCCGTCCCACAGAAAGGCCCATCATGGGCAGACCCAACCCCTCTGCAGTGGTAGCGGTCCTCGGTGAATGCGTGGCCGACGCCTTCGTTCACCGGGAAACGTTACCAACGAACGGGATCACGCTGCGCGTTCTGCCCGGCGGCGGCCCCGCGAACACCGCGGCGACTCTCGCCCGGCTGGGTACCCCGACCCGTTTTCTGGGCCGGATCTCCAATGACGTCTTCGGCGCGCTGTTTCGTTCCCGGCTCAGCGACGCGGGGGTCGACCTCACAGGGTCCGTGTCCGCATCAGAGCACAGCACGCTCGCTGTCGCCGACCTGGACTCGGGGGGAAAGGCCGACTACACGTTCTTCGCCGAAGGTTCCGCCGACTGGCAGTGGAGCGGCGATGAACTCGCCGCCGCTCCATGGCAGGACGTGGCCTGCGTGCACACCGGCTCGCTGGCGCTGGTGCGCGCGCCCGGTGCGCGGCACATCGAGGAGTACCTCCAGACCATGCGCGCCGGGGCCACGGTGTGCGTCGACCCGAACGTGCGCCCTGGGTCCGTGCCGCTGAGTGTGTACCGGGAACGCCTGCGCCACTGGTGCAGACTGGCCGACGTCCTCCGTCTCAGCCGGGACGACCTTTCGCTGCTTCTTCCGGGCGTATCGCCGGAGGAAGCTTGCGATATCTGGCACGCCGCGGGCGCGCCACTGGTGGTAGTGACCCTGGGCGCGGACGGAGTGCTCGCCTCCCTCAACGGGGTCCGCATCGTCGTTCCGTCGCCCACCGTCGCCGTCGTCGACACCGTCGGTGCCGGCGACGCCTTCACCGCCGGTTTCCTGCACCGGCTCCATACGCTCGGGCGTCTGGGCGGACGGCTCGACTCCCTGTCCATCGACGAACTGGCTGACGCGTGCGCCCGGGGTATCGAGATCGCTGCTTTGGTCTGCTCCGTTCCTGGCGCCGACCCGCCTTTGGCAGGACGGTCGCGGGACCCCACGCCCGCCTCTGCCACCCCGTCGACAGTCGGGCGCACGATGCTTGACTGATCGGCAACCCCCACCACGCGGAGCCGAGCGGTGGGCCGATACTCGGCCGACTTCCCGCAAAAGGCTGCGGCCTCGCGACCAGAGGGTCGGCCCGCGCACTGAACACAATATGTTGACAATATTCGTACTCCACTGGCGCCCGCCGTCTTCTCTGCTCTCGATGGCGCTGCCCGTCATCTGCCCGTCGCACATCGGAGATGTGCTTCAGGCCTCTCGAGAATAAGGAGTCACCGTGTTCCGCATAGCTCACTCCACCCCGGACCGCCCAAGATCCTCTGTCTCCCGCCGTTGGGCGTTCGCCACTATGACGGCCGCCATCCTGAGCGTGGCCGCATGCGGTGCGCCGGGGGCCTCGCCCGCCGCCTCATCTGGCAGTGCGACCGGCCAGGCCGTTGTGACCTCTGCTCCCAAGGGGCCGGTCACGCTGAACTTCTACCTGGAGTCCGGGTTCCCCCTGCCTGAGAAGCTCGCCGCGGAGTTCGAGAAGCAGTACCCGAACGTCAAGATCCAGATCCGAGAGGACCAGTTCGCGGTCCTCACCCAGAATGCGCCCAGGGTCATGGCCGGCAACGACTCCCCGGATCTGATACGGCTGCCCACCATCGTGTCCTCAGCGAAGGACGGGCTGTTGGCGAACCTCGACGGTTACGCCCACGCCTACGGCTGGGACCAGTACCCCTCCGGGCTGCTCAACCAGATGCGCGTCAGCAGCCAGGGTATCCGTGGCAGCGGCTCACTCTACGCGCTGGGCATCGGCTACGACATCACCGGTGTCTTCTACAACAAGGCGCTCGCGGCCAAGATCGGCATGACACAGCCGCCGCAGACCATAGCCCAGCTGGAGTCCGTACTGGCCGAGGCCAAAGCAGCCGGGATCCAGCCGATCGAACAGTTCAACGACATCGGCGGCGTCAACTTCCCCTTCCAGGATCTCATCAACCAGTACGAGGACCCGGGCAAGATCGCGGACTGGGTGTTCGGCAAGCCCGGTTCGACGATCGACACTCCGGCGACGGTCAAGGCAGGTGACCAGATAGCCGCCTGGGGCAAGGCCGGCTACTTCACCAAGGACGCCAACGCCCTGTCGTACACCGACATGATGTCGCGGTTCGAGGGCGGCCAGGCACTGTTCATGTTCAACGGCGACTGGGAGTCGCAGAACCTGACCAAGTCCATGGGCGACAACGTGGGCTTCTTCCTCGCCCCGCCCGCCACGGCGGGTGCGAAGCCGGTGGCGATGAGCGCTCCGGACACCTACGCCATCCCGGCGAAGTCCAAGAACATCGCGGCTACGGCCTTCTTCCTGAACTGGGTGCACACCAACCCCCAGGCGCGCCAGCTCATCGTCGACGTCACCGGTGCCTCACCAGGCGGTCCGGCGAACCTCGCGATCCCCTCGGTTCCCGCGGGTTCGGTGGTGGCGCAGACGCTTCAGGCGACCAAGGAACTCGGCGCGAACGGCGTGGCGGTGGACTTCACGGCCAACGCGACCGCGGGCATTTACGCCAACACCATCAAGCCCGAGCTGCAGGAGCTCATCACCGGCCGCGAAACGGGGGCGGGCATCGCCAAGGCGATGCAGGCGGATTGGGCCAAGGAGCTCGCGCAGTGACGACGCTCTCCCAGCGCACCGATCTCTCCCGCCGGCGGGGCACCACGCCCCGCCGGCCGGGGGGCCGGCGCCGCGGCAAGGCCTGGGTGGGACTGCTGTTCACGCTGCCGGCGCTGGTGCCGTACGTGCTGTTCGTCCTGCGGCCGCTGGTTACGTCTGTCCAGTATTCGCTGTACGACTGGAACGGCATCGGGGTGGCCCGCTTCGTCGGCCTGGACAACTACCGCACCGTTCTGACGTCGTCCGACGAACTCGTTCCACTGCTGCACGCTTTCGAACTCATCGGATTCTTCACCGTCATCCCGGTGGTTCTGGGACTGATCACGGCCGCTTTGCTGCACGGCCTGCCCGACGGCCCGCTGGCCCGCACGGCCCGTGTGGTGCTGTTCATCCCCCAGGTCATCCCTCTGGTCGCCGCCGCCCTGGCATGGAGCTGGATGTACTCCAGTAACGGAGTGCTCAACCAGATCCTGCGAGCCGTCGGCCTCGGCGATCAGTCGCGCGCCTGGCTCGGCGACTTCACCTGGGCGTTCCCAGCGGTCGGCATCATCGGTTCATGGGTCCTGCTCGGCCTGTGCACGCTGCTTCTGATGACGGGCATCAACAAGATCGACCCGGCGCTCTATGACGCGGCCGAGGTCGACGGAGCCGGTCCGGTGCAGAAGTTCTTCGCGGTGACGCTGCCGGGCCTGCGACGCGAGATCGGCGTCTGCGTCACCGTGACCGTCATCGCGGCCCTGGCCAGTTTCGACGTGGTCTACGTGACCACGCAGGGCGGCCCCGGCACCCAAACAATGGTTCCCGGCCTGGAGATCTTCCAGCTCGCCTTCACGCAGAGGACGGTCGGGCTGGCTTCCGCCAACGCCATCGTCCTCATGGTCCTGGTGCTCCTCGTGGTCACCCCGCTGCAGCGCTTGTCCAAGGGGGCGGAATGAACCCGCGTGTCTCACAGCTGTTCGCCGGCCGTGCTCTGCTCGTGCTGTTCATGGTGGCCACGGCGGTGCCGTTCCTGTCCCTTTTCACCACCGCGCTGGCACCGCAGGGAACGACGCCCAGTGGCATCGAATGGCCTTCCCACCCGCACTGGCACAACTTCGTCGACGCCTTCCATGCTGCCGACCTCGCGCCGCTGCTCACCTCCAGTTGCCTGATCGTGCTCGGTGTGGTGCCGGTGACGCTCCTGCTGGCTGCCGCGGCCGGCTATGGCCTGACCGTGCTCGGCTTCCCCGGCTCCCGGCTCGTGTTCGGACTGCTCCTGGCGGGGCTCACCGTCCCCATCGAGTCACTCATCACCCCGCTGTACTACCAGATCCAGTCGCTGGGGCTGCTGAACACGCGATGGGCGCTGATTCTGCCGCTCATCGGCCTGTTCATGCCGTTCAGTGTCTTCTGGATGCGGACGTTCTTCCAGTCGCTGCCCAGCGAGATCGCCGAGGCCGCCTTCGTGGACGGTGCGGGCCCGTGGGCCACCTTCCGCCGCGTGCACCTTCCACTGGCGAAACCGGCGGTCGCCTCGCTGGCGATCCTGCTGTTCCTGTGGACCTGGAACCAGTTCATCCTGTCCATCGCCCTGATCGACGACCCGACGAAGCGCACAGCGGCCGGAGCGCTGGGCGCCTTCCAGGGGCACTACGGGACCAACGAAGTCCTGCTGTCCGCGGGATCACTGCTCATCATGCTTCCGACGGTCGTCGTATTCGTGGTCTTCCAACGACACTTCGTCAAGGCGCTGCTGCAGGGCGCTGTGAAGGGGTAGCCGCCCGGCCCGGAACCCGCCGCCCTGCCGATCACTCGGGACGGCGTCGAGATCGCGGCTGCCCCCGCCTGCCGGCGTACAGGACCGACGGGGGATTCGGCCGGAGGACGCGTGCATGCACCGCGTCGTGTGCTCAGCCAGAAAGGAACCAACCGTGTCCGTACCGGACCGCATCGATCCCGCCTCGAGGCAGGCGCTGGAGGCGATGCTCGACGAGATGCCCGGCGGGATCAACACCATCACCGACCTCGCGCGGCGCCGCGAAGTCGCGGCAAGCCTCGACCGTCAAAGGCGCCTGGAGTCGTCTCCCGACCTCGTGATCGAGAACCGCACGGTTCCGGCGTCCGCAGGGCACGACATCCCGATCCGGATCTACCGGCCTCAGGGCCGAACCGCCCAAACACCCGTGGTCTTCTTCATCCACGGCGGCGGCATGGTCATGGGCAGCCTTGACGGTGGCGACCGCCTGGCGGCACGGCTGAGCAAGGAGCTGGATGCGCTTGTGGTGTCCGTCGACTACCGGCTCGCCCCCGAACACCCCTATCCGGCCGGCCTGGACGACTGCATGGACGCACTGCGCTGGACAGCGGCCCACGCCGACCGGTTCGGTGCCGACGCACGCCGGCTCGTAGTGTTCGGCGGCAGCGCCGGTGGCGGCCTGGCCCTGGCCACAGCGCTGCGCGCCCGGGACGAAGGCGGCCCCCGTCCGCTGCTGGTGATGGCGCCCTATCCCATGATCGACCCGACCGGGACCAGCGACAGCACACGCCGCCTGCCGGACCTCGGGACTTGGGACCGGGCGAACAACGCCGAAGCGTGGCAGTGGTACCTGGGCGGACGCACTGCTGACGGCTACGCGGCCCCCTCGCTCGCCGGGGACCTGTCGGGCCTGCCCGCGACGTTCATCGACGTCGGTACGGAGGACATCTTCCTCGACGAGTCGATCGACTTCGCCCGGCGCCTCGCGGCCGCGGGCGTTCCCACCGAACTGCATGTCTATCCGGGCGCCTATCACGCGAGCGAGGAACTCGCACCCGAGGCTCCCCTGTCGCGGACGATCCTGGCGACTCGCACAGCCGCCCTGCGGCGTGCTCTCGACTACTACCAGGAGAACCTGTGACCAGCGCACATCCGTCCCCCTCGCACGACTGGGCTCATGAGGGTCCGCAACTCATCGCCTACGCCGACCGCTTCGGCGGCTCCGTGCGTGGGCTGCACCGACTGCTCGACGGCCCCCTGCGGGGCGCGTTCGACGGTGTCCACATCCTGCCGTTCTTCCTGCCTTACGACGGCGCGGACGCCGGCTTCGACCCGGTGGACCACACCAGTGTCGATCCTCGCCTGGGGGACTGGCCCGATGTGGCCGCGCTCGCCGCGGAGCACACCGTGATGGCGGATGTCATCGTCAACCACGTCTCCGCCCGCTCCGAGCAGTTCCGTGACCTGGTGGCACGTGGACAGGATTCCCCCTGGGCGCCCATGTTCCTCACCTTCGGCTCAGTCTTCCCCGACGGTGCCACCGAGGAGGACCTGACACGGATATACCGCCCGCGTCCCGGGCTGCCCTTCACCCTGCACGTGCTGGGCGGTCGTCCGCGGCTCGTGTGGACCACGTTCACCGCCGAACAGATCGACCTCGACATCACGCACCCGTTGGCATGGGAATACCTGACCCGGGTGGTGACCTCCCTGACTGCGGCAGGAGTGCGGATGCTGCGCCTTGACGCGGTCGGCTACGCCGGAAAACGCGCCGGCACCGACTGCTTCCTCACCAAGGAGGCCTATGAGGTCATGGATCGGCTCACCGCGCTGGCGCACGAGCACGGGGCTGCGATCCTTGTCGAGGTGCACGGCCACCACACCCAGCAGGTCGAACTCGCACGCAAGGTCGACCTGGTCTACGACTTCGCACTACCCCCGCTGGTCCTGCACGCACTCACCGCAGCGGACACCGGTCCGCTCTCGGCGTGGCTCGACATCCGGCCTGACAACGCCGTGACCGTCCTCGACACCCACGACGGCATCGGCGTTGTCGACGTCGGTACCTCCCCGCTCGTGCCCGGTGCCCCGGGGCTGCTGTCCGCCGAGCAGGTAGACGCCCTGGTCGAGACCATTCACACCAACAGCAGGGGCGGGAGCAGAGCCGCAACCGGCGCCGCCGCCTCCAATCTGGACCTCTACCAGGTCAACTGCACCTTCTACGACGCTCTGGGCGGGAACGACCGCGCCTACCTGCTCGCCCGGCTACTGCAACTCTTCGTGCCGGGCATCCCGCAGGTCTATTACGTCGGTCTGCTGGCCGGCACGAACGATCTCGACCTACTGAGCCGCACTGGCGTCGGCCGGAACGTCAACCGCCACTACTACGACAACCGCGAGATCGAGGACGCGCTCGACAGACCTCTGGTACGCACTCTGCTGGACGCTCTGCGCGCCCGCAACAGCCACCCCGCTTTCAAGGGCCACTTCTCCTGGCGCGCGGACGGGCCGGTGATCGTGCTGCAGTGGGAGTCGGCGGACGGTGCTGCCGCACGGTTGGAAGCAGACGTCAAAGACGCCGCTTTCCGGGCCGAGTTCTCGCCATGGAGCGGCAATGCCGCCGGCTTGGAGATCACCGACGAGGCAGCTGAAGAGAAATGACTTCGCTGGTCAGACCACGAGTCGGTTCCTGACCACAGCGAAGCAGTCACGAACCGCACCGCCTGCGACCAGCACGCAGTCGACCGAGCGCCGCCGGGCCCGATATCGTCCCGGCAGCGCTCAGCGGTGAGACAGGCTCAGCTCTTCGCGGGCCCGATCAGCCCCAGGAGCCCGTCGGCCTCATGGTTGATGCCGGCGGCGAACCAGAGGTTGTCGGTGCCGCCGTTGGCGGCGGTGCCGGGAAGCAGGCCCCACAGGCCGTCGATGGCCAGCGGCTTGCCGTCGGAGCCGCGGAGGGGGCCTTCGAAGTGGCCACGGTTGTCGAAGGCGTTGATGCGGCCGTCGCCGAAGTCGCCGACCAGGATGTCGCCGGCGAACTTGCCGAAGGAGGCCGGAGCGACGGTGATCGCCCACGGCGCGTTGAGCGGGCCGCGGCTGGCGAAGCGCTCACGGTGCTGACCGAAGTCGGTGTAGACGTCGACGAAGCCCAGGCCGGGACCGTCCACCTCGTCGTGCTTCTCCGCGTCCTGCTTCGCGTACGACACGTACACCGCGTCGCCGATCACCGCGACGTTGAACGGCGCGTACCCCGCGGGCAGCTTCGGGTCGTTGAAGAACGTCGGCGGCATGGCGAGGCGGCGGAACTCGGAGTCGAACACGTCGATCCGCCCGTTGTGGAAGTCGGCCGCGAGCAGGAACGAGCCGAGCGGCGTCTTCCACAACGCAAGGCCCTTGTATACAGCGTTGTCGCCCTGCGCGACCGTGACCGCGCTGGCGATGTCGACCTGCGGGTTCCAGGCCGTGATGCTGCCGCTCTCACTGTCGAAGATGAACGACGCCGGCCCGGACTTGCCGTTTTCCGTGACGACGAAGTTCCCCGCGTCGGTCGCGTCATGGAACACCTGCCCGGTCGGCGCGCCGCCGGGAATGGCGATCGTGGCCTGGCCACCCGGCGACACCTTCGCCACTCCCCCGGCGGCCGGCGTCGCGTAAAGCGTGGTCGAATCAGAGCCGTTGTCCGAAGCCCACACCGGTGAAGTCGGCCCGTGGGCCAGCCCCCACGGATTCACCAGAGCCGGATCCGTGAGCGCCGCCATCCCGGGAACATCGGACACCAGGTTGGTCTGCGCAAACTTGGTCGCGTCCTCATGCGCGGACGCCGAGGGCGCCATCCCCACCCCGATGGCCGCCAGCAACCCGGCCGCGATGGCGGCCGTCGCGCGTGCACTCGGTGATCTCACTACGTTCACCTCCTGATATGACGCCCCATGCGGGCACCACGCGGCCGAAACGAGGGCGGCAAGCAGATGGTTCAACTGTTACCGAGAGCGCTTCGCCGAGCAGGAGGAAGAGGCCCGCCTTACTTGTCCGGGCGTCGTTGGGGTGTGGTTACTGAGCTTTAAAGGGTGATCAGCCTCGCCTACGGCGGCTCGTTCAGCTTCAACGCGCTCCGCGAGTGCCTGACGGCTCAATGGAATGAGGGCCTTCGGTGTCTTCGACCAGCGTGCCGATTTGCACGACCCGCTCTCGATGCCGCGTCCAGAGCCATATCAGGACGCCGAGTCCCACCAGCAGCCAGACACCCACCGCCGGGCCGGCGTAGGAGGCCGGGGGCGTCAGTTCGCTGACGAAGGTGAAAGCCGGTACGCCGGCCGCGGTCAGCAGCGCCGGCACGAAGGCGGCGATGCCCAGCAGCGGCACCAGGCCGTGGCGCAGCCAGGAGAACTCCTCGCGGCGGAAGCGGGCGAAGAAGCCGATGCAGGCCAGGTTGGCGATCATGTAGACGGCGATGACCACGATGACGATCCCCGTCGCCACCAGCAGGAACGCCATGGTCGGACCCCACTTGAACCCGACCGCCAGCGTCGCGCCGACGGCGATCACGAACTGCGCCGCGACCGCCACCACCGGCGACCGGAACCGTGGGTGCAGGACAGCCAGCTGCCGGGGCAGGACCCCGGCCCGCGCCAAGGCGAAGGCCGTGCGGGTCGAGACGTTCAACCCGGCGTTGGCGTTCGCGATCGTCGAGTTGACGATGGCGAAGAACACCAACACCCAGAACAGCCCGTAGGACGCCTTGGCCATGCCGACCCACGAATCGGTGCCGAACGCGGAGAACTTGTCGGGGCCGAAGACCACCGTGGCGGCGTAGGTCGTGAACACGTAGAGGGCACCGATCGCCAGCGTCGCGCCCAGTACGGCCCGGCGGATGGTGCGGCGCGGATCGCGCGCCTCCTCGGCGAGCGGTGCGGCCGCCTCGAAACCCGCGAACGCCAGGATCGTGTATACGGACCCTGCGATGACGCCCGACATCCCGCGGTGCGCCTGCGGGGTATGGCTTGTGCCGAACACGGACAACGTGTTGTGACTACCGGCCTTCACCACGAACATCGCGGCCAGTATCGCGAACACCGCGATCTCGAAGGCGCCGAGCACGGTGCCGAGCACCGCGCTGGTCTGGATACCGCGATAGCCGGCGGCGGCGATCACCAGCGCGCCGATGACGACCCACGGCCACCACAGGTCGGCCGGGTAGGAGTGCCACTCGTCGTGCAGTGTCGGCGCCACGGTGAAGCCCAGTTGGAGCAACAGCAGCGTGGGCACGAGCGCTTGGACGAACACGTACATCCAGCCGACGATGAAGCCCGCGGCAGGGTGCAACCCACGACCGGCGTAGGCGCCGACCGAGGCGGCCGCGGGCAGATGCCGGGCCAGCTCGGCGATGGAGTTCGCGGCCAAAAGGCAGGCGGCCATCGCCAGCAGCACCGACAGAGGCAGCGCGCCGCCCGCGAACGCGGCGCCGGAGGGGATGGAGGCCGCGATGGCGGCGCCGGGCGCCATCGCGGTGATGCTCTGGAACAGTACTTCGCGCAGGCCCACGGCATCCCGGGCCAGTTCGGTTCTCTGCTGTACCTGGGTCACGACTGACTCCTGTCGCCAGAGGGGTCGCAGTAGCGTGTACCTCGAAGGTGACAAGTCTGGTGTTTCAGCACATTGCTCTGATACGCGCCAGGATTCTCACCGCCTATCAGCTCTTTCCGCTCTGGTCGGGACGGCAATCATGAGTCGCTTGACGACCACAGACGCTCGGCGACCACATCTCAGCGGCCGCCAGCCGCGACTCCACAGGCGCCAGCCGCGACTGACCGGCCACTGATCAGATGACGGCTTCCGCGCCCTTCAACCGCTGAAACTGGATGTCGGACAGGGTGGTGAGCGTCGCACCCATCTGGTGCAGAACCGCAGTGTCCTGCGTTTCGGGCTCGTAGAGGGCGACCACGGAAACGGCCGTGCCGACCCGGACCTCTACGACGGCCATCAGCAAGGTCTTGTCGCCGTTGGAGATGTAGGCGACACTGCCGGCTTGGTCCTTTCCCATCAGGATCGTCCCGTCGAACGCAATGGAGACCGACTGGCCGTCGCCGTCCTGAGGAGTCATGGTCAGGGCTTTGCACCCCTTCAGACCCGCAGTCAGGTCGGAGATCACCGCCGAGGCCTTGTCGACGGACGGCAACACCGACACCGACGTGATGATCATGTAGCCCTTGGCCTGATCAGTGAGTTTCCGGTCGACCTCGACAGTCGTCCCGTACTTCGTGGACAGGGCGCCCATCGCATCCGCGAGCGTCTGGCAGATGCTGCCTCCGGACGTCACGACATCCGGGGTGTCCTCAGTCGACGTGTCGTCCTTTGAGGCGTCGTAGGTGTAACCGGGGTCGTCCTTGTCGGTCAAAAGCAGCGCCTTGATCTTCTCTGTCGTCAGCGAGGTGCCGGCACCACCACCATCACCACCGGGCAATGAGGATGCGGTCTGACTGACCGACGGACTGCTGGACGTCGTCACCGCTGGCGAAGTCGTGGTGGCCGCTACGCTCGTACTCGCCGCCGACGAAGCGGCCGACGTGCCCGCCGCCGACGGAGCGATACTTCCCGAACTACCGCACGCCGCCATTGCCAGAACGGCGGCTGTGAGCACGGCAATGGAAACGCCCTTGTTTGCAGAACGCATGATGATTTCCCCTCAACGAGACGCACCGCGTTTGAACACCCGAAACGCAGTGCGACGAAAACGTGAAGCCAGCGATGCAGACGATGTTCATCAATCTCACCGTCTGACCTGTCAAAGCCCCATAAACCTCGAAGACCCGACGGTTGACCCGGCCGCAGTCTTAAGCAGCTCCGGCCTACAGACCTCGGGCAACTAACAAAACACTGCTAGCAACTTCTCAACTAACGGAGAGTGTCGCCGTCCTCGGGGCCGGCAGGTGTGAGAAGGAAGTCCTTTACCAGCTTGTCGACCTCGCGGAACAAAGGCCGTACGATTTTGAAGCGAGACAGCCCGATCACCCGGGCAACCATCGGCGTGGTGCGGGCGATGAGTTCGCGTGTGCGGCGCGCGCCCGGCGATCGGTCATAGGTCCAGAAGAGCACCACGCCGAGGTGGTACATCCACAGCAGATCGGGCAGGCTCTCCAGGATCTCCGAGTCGACTTTCGCAGTGGACCCGAGGACCGCGCGCCGGTGGATCTCGATCACCTTGTCCCGTGCCGGTTCGGATTCCGGGGAGAAGGGGCTGAGCGGCGAGTTCGGGTCCATGGCGTTCTTCGCGAACTGCGCCGCCAGTTCCCGATACGGCTCCGCGACGTCGACCCACGCGTTCAGATCCGCGGCGAGGCGCCCGGTCAGGTCGCGGCGCCCCCGCATGTCGTTAAGCGCCCGTGCGATGTGCTGGTCGGAAAGCACGTCGTAGAAGTACTGGATGAGGTGGTTCTTCGACGCGAAGTAGTAATACGCGTTGCCAACCGAGATCCCCGCCTCCCGGGCGATCGCGCGCATCGTCGTCTTCTCGTAGCCGTCGCGCTCGAACAGGCGCAGCGCGGTGTCCACGATCAGGGCTCGGCGCTCATCGCCGCGGGGGGTGGTGGTCTCGACGCGGTCGCGGGCGGTGCTGGACGGGACCGGGGCGTTCGCCTCTGTGCGGGGCTGGTCCATACGATCCACGTCCTTGTTCCCCTCCATTTGAACGTGTTCAACTTCCCTCGGCGCTCACCGTAGCACCGAAGTTGAACGCGTTCAACATTCTTTGTGAGCCGACGCTTCAGCTGCTCAAAGCCCGGCTGCGCGTCGAGCCTCAGCCGCCTGCCAGCTCACGGTAAGTCGCACGCCACTGAGCCAACGCCTGCGCTTCCCCGTCGATGTCGGTGACCAGCCGGCGGAGCTCCACGTCGCCGGGGGACCCTGGCCCGTCCAGCGCCAATGCTTGTGTTCGGATGCTCCTTGCCGCGGCCACCACCTGATCAACTCGGATCCTCGCTTGGGGAAGCGCCGAGGCGACCAGGTTCGCGCTCGGCTCGCGGCGCAGCGTGCCGAGTTGGGCATCCAAGCCCACTGCGACCGATTCGATGCGGCCGAACAGCGTTGACAACTCTCCGAATGCGGACCCGTTCTCTCGGGCGTATTCAATCGTCCGACGCGTCTGGTTCGTCTCTTCCAGCAACCGCAATCGCAGCCCGCTGAGTTCGCGCCTCTGCGCAGGTCCGAGGGTGGCCCGGAGTCTCAGGTTGGCACGGGAGATCAGTTCGGAATGTTCGGACGCCGCCCGCTTAATCCGTCGCCAAACCAGGGTTAGAGTGACGGTGGTGACAAGAATCGCTACGACCGCCACAATGCCGATCGTCATCGATAGCGTCGATGAGACCTGGATTGCCTTCACATTTTCGCCGCTTTCGGCGAAGAACACCGCTTGCGTCACAGCCCTTACCGCCCTTCGGTTGATTTCGTTACACCCACACTGCGACTGCCAGGCTCGGTGTCAGCGTGTCGTGACTGCGGCCCCGCACGTGCGCGACAAGGCCGCGGCATCGCAGCGCGTGTTGGTCCCGTGCGGGGCGTCCAGGAGAACGGCCAGCAGGAAGAGTGTGAGGACGAGAGCGGGCGCCGTGCGGCCGACCAGTCGGGAACTGGCATCCCTGGAAATGGTCAGCAGGACCGGCACCGCGACGGTGGCAACCATCACGCACAGGACGCTCAGCCCCCGCCACGAAGGTCCGGACTGGTTCAGACATTCCCACGAACAAGCCGCGGACGTGCCCTCGCAAACCGTCCCGGAAACTAAAAAGGCCACAATCAACCAAACGAACGCGCCTACGAACCAGAGCACTACCGCGAGCACGGACGCGAACGGGGCCCGACCCGACCCGGCGTCCCTGCGCGCGCCGACAGCTGCCAGCACGATCAGGCCGGCCGACACCGCCACGGCGGCGAGGATCACGCCGCCCCAAGATCCGCTGTGCACTTCCGGGTCGCGTCCGTACCACAACCAGGACACGAAGATCGCCGAGGCTGCCGCCCAGCCTATGGCCAGGCTCGAGACCTTCCAGCGCTGTTTGTCCGAGGCATGCTCGAAAACCGACATGCTCCCCCCTGTTCTTTGTCATCCACCTTGGAAAGCCCCGACCGTCCCTCGACCAGAGCGTCAGAGTGCGGGTTCGTTGGGATCGGCGTCAGTGCTCGTCGCCGCGCGCGGCTTCGCCGTGTCAGAGATTGGCCGTGTCAGAGATAGGGCGACCGCGGTGCCGACCCCTGCCAGGCGGTGAACAACGGCAGTCCCGTGCTGCCGGCGAACACCACGAGGCCGAACGGTCTGTTGAACGCGATGTGCCTGATCCGTTCAGCGCCCAGGCCGCGGCCCCGACTGCTCTTCCAGACCTGCGTGATCGCCTCCGCCCGGACACCCTCCTCGTCGATCCGCAGCACCGACTCCTGGATGAGCCTGTCGACGCGCAGTGGTTCCGGGGACATGCCGGAGAAGTCCGCGAGCCCGGACCCGGCCAGCGGTGCGCCGAGCGAGGGGAGCAGCCGTTCCGCCTGCAGCCGTGTGTGCAGGTGCAGCCGCGGGAGCGCGACGGTGACCTGGTCGGCGTCGATCGGCCGTCGACGCTCATGCGCCGACCAGGCCGCGGGTAGGACGTCCGCCGGACCTCGACCCGGCGCCCCCAGCACACAGCTCACCTGCAGTGGCAGCCGGCCGGGTTCTGCGGTGCAGAGCAGGGCCACCACGTCGACCTCGTCCTCAGCCTTCCCGGAGGGGGCCTCCACGGTCCAGGCATAGGAGGGCCGCGGCAGCGTCGTGGCCATGGTCGGGACGAGATGCTCGGTCCCCTGGACGTCGGTGAAGACCTGGTCGGTGGTCTTCTGCAGCTCGAAGCGCGGCGACGCCCATTCACCCGCCAGTTGGAGCGCGCTGACGAGCAGAAGCAGCTCGTCCCCGTTCGGACGGTCCGGCAGCTCACGGATCGATCCGTTGGTCGCCTTTCTGACCCAGGCGTCGATCGCCGAGACATCGGCGGGGTCCAGGTGGCCGAAGCCGACATCCGGCAGACGCTCACGGTAGTCCCGGTAGATCGGGGTCCGCGACCACACGCCTGTCGCGGCCGCAACCCCTTCAGTCTGCGCCAACTGCGCCGTCACCTCAGTGACGGCGGAAGCGGCCTCCGGCCCGGCCACACCAAGCAGGTCACACAGCTGCCGAGCCGTTTCCGATTTCGCTCCGGACGCTACGGCCGACAACGCGAGCCACAGCCCGATGGGCGAGCAAGTGAAGTCACTATACGTATACGTATCCGGTACCGCCCCGTCGTGGAGCACCGACGTCAGCAGGCGCTCCGCGAACCGCTGAATCTCGCTGGCGTGTTGAAGTGGGACGACTTCTGCCGTCACTGGAGCCTCCCCTCTCGCACCGACCGGTCCAGAACCACCGGAAGGGTTCGGGCACCTCGGTGCAGAGGGACAACGCTGCCGCGTCCCGCCCCGCCTCGGCATCGGTGCAATCACGCAGATCCACACTGATCTCCCCAGGAGACAGCGAACCTGCTCAGCGCGCTCCGGCCGCAACTGACATCGGTGGAGTTGTTCGGCGGCACCGCCGTCATCAGCCCGGCGGTAGCCGGCCAAGTCACCACGGCGGTGAACGGCCGGTCCCAGTAGCGCGATCCGCCGAAGCGATCGCGAGCAGGCGGCGTCACCGCGTCGATGTCGCCTCTCATCGACGCGTGAGCTGTACAAACCACGCTCACCTGCGTACTAAGCTGCGCGCATGTCATTTGCCGGTGCACCGTGCCACGAGATCTCGGGGTGCCAATCGAAGTGCCGCGCGTCGAGGTGGTCGCGGCCAGATCGGATGGGACGATGGGGCGCTCGAAGACCATGCTCGACGTGGACACCGCGACCGAGGCCGTGCTGCTGAGGCTGGACCGCAACGTCTTTCACCACGGCAGCCTGGGGGTGATCCGCAGCCTCGGCAGGCTGCGGATTCCGGTGCACACGATGCGCGAGGACCGGTTCACCCCGGCCTCGCTGTCCCGGTACGTGCGCCGTCCGGTGTCCGCGATGCCGGTCGGCGCCCATCCCGACGACGTGCTCGATCTGCTGGACCGGCTCGCCGACCGGCTGTCCGGGCCCGCCGTGCTGATCACCACCGATGACGCCGGCGCGATCTTCCTGTCGGAGTACGGGGACAAGCTGCGCCCCCGCTATCTCTTCCCCGATCCGCCGACCGGCCTGCCGCGGCGCGCGGCGGGCAAGGCGAGCCTCGCCGAGATCTGCCGCACCGCCGGTGTCCCCCACCCGGCCGTCGCGCTGCCGGTCGACGCCGCCGAGGCGGCCGCCTTCGCCGAATCGTGCGGCTACCCGGTCATGGCCAAGGTGAACCGGTTCTGGGCCGCCGACAAGAGCTGCCACCTGCAAAGCACCTCGATCGTCCAGAACCGGGCCGAGCTGCTGGCGCTCGTCGAGCAGGTCCGCCAGGCGACCGGCGACGGCCCGGACACCGGGCTGCTGCTCCAGGAATACCTCTCCCCGACAGCGGACGGCGGACGCCAGGACTGGTTCTTCCACGGCTACTTCGACGCCGAGTCACGCTGCCTGTTCGGCCACACCGGAACCAAGGTGCGCTCCTACCCCGCCTACGCGGGCATGACCAGCTACGGCCGCTGGACGCCCAACGAGCGGTTGCGCGAGGAGTCGATCGCCCTGCTGACCGGCCTCGACTACCGCGGAATCGTCAGCCTCGACTACTGCTGGGACCCACGCGACGACAGCTACCGCCTCGTGGACTTCAACCCCCGGCTCGGCGCCCAGTTCCGGCTGTTCCAGGACTCAGCCGGCATGGACCTCGTCCGGGCCATGCACCTGGACCTCACCGGCCGCCCGGTCACACCGGGGAAACCGGTACCGGGCCGAACGCTGGCCATCGAGAACTACGACCCGATCGCCATGCTCGCCTACCGGCGAAACCAGAACCTCTCCCTGGGCTCGTGGCTGTCCTCGATGCGCACGGCCGACGAATACGCCTGGTTCGCTCCCGACGACCTAGCCCCCTTCGCCATGACCGGCGCCCGGACGCTCTGGAACGAGGCGGCACATCGCTTCCGCAAAGCGCGGTCCCGCTAGGCGGGGTGGAGCCATGACGGCAACGCAGGCACGGCGCCTCGCAGACGACGGAGGCGTAGAGATCTCCCATCGTGGCGAACCGCCGTGCCTGTTCGTCAGATCGCTGACTCACTCCGCGTCTGTCCGCGCACTTCCTTAGAACAATCCGGTCCGGATCTCGCCTCCCGAGTCGCAGCAGTGCCAGTCGTAGCCGGCCTGGGCCTTCTGGACCGGCGAATACAACATGGGAGACCAGATGGGCGCGGTCGGCCAGGAGTACCAGATCGAGTAGGCGCTGGCGCCGTCCTGACGGATCACGAACACGGAGATGTTCATGTTCGGCTTCAGGAGACGGCCCCAGTTGGTCTTGCAGCTGGGGCTGTAGCGCAGATCGACGGTGCCGGCCTGTCCGGTGGCCGACGCGACCGTATAGGCGTCCGCAGCGCAACCGCTGGCCTCCGGGTCGACGCCGTCGCAGTTGGCGTCATTCGGGTTCGCCTGGCACGCGCTGACAGCCGGGACCGCGCCGGCAACCGCGCGAGTCGAGGCGGCGGATGCCGTCGGAGCGGTCAGCACGCTGCCGACGAACAGCAGAGTGCCGACCAGCCCCATCGTCCGGCGCGCAATGGATGACATGATCATGAATGCCCTTCTGTGCATCGAGTCGATTCGGAGGGGGCCGCGATGTCACAAGCCCCGGGCAGCTGGTTGGTGGTGGCGGTTCTCAGGAGCACCGAGGCCCGCCCTTGCCCATGTCCTCCTCGGTGGCCATTGCCCGCTTCCCAGTGGGCCGGGGGGTGAGGTCCAGAGTCCAGACGTTTGGACAATCAGGGTTCGAAGGATTGTCCAAAAGGAGAAGACCGCTGATAGGACGGCGTCCTGGCGGAGCAGCCCCGGTCGTCGGCTCTGCTGAAGCGGGTGTTCCGGGTGCGCAGGAGGTGACGATGGGGCGGCGGATGCGGCCGTTGGATCCGACGACCGGGCCGGTGGAACGATTCGCGAGCGAGCTTCGGGTGCTGCGAACGCTCGCTGGGGACCTGCCGTTCTGGAAGATGGCGCGGCGTTGCGAAGTGTCCAAGAGCGCGTTGGCTGCCGCGGTTGCCGGCCGAGTGCTCCCCTCGGAGAAGGTCACCCGGGAATTCGTTCGGATATGCGGCGGAGACTGGCTGTGGTGGCGGGAACGGCGATTGCTGGCTGCCGCGGAGTTGACTGCTGCGGAGCTGGCTGCTGCAGAGCTGGCTGCCGATCACACGCCGTCCGCTGGAGAAGGTGGCGTCCTGGCGATCCCCGGAGAGAAGGGGCTGCGGCCCTTTTTCGTCGGCAAGGATGTGGCAACTCAGGGTTCACCCACGCCTGGACGCATCCTGAGACATGCGGTGTGGCTGTCGGGCCTGCCCCGACGCCGCCGGCGAAACATCATGGTTCTCTGCGCGCTGGTAGCCCTTGCCGGCATAGCCGTCGGGTTCCTGTCCCTCGACCAGCAGCGTCCTTCGAGCGCTCACAACGCCCGCGGGACGAGCGCGGCTCAGGCCGCGGGTCCAGTTCAGGCTGTCAATGACGACACCGACCCGAAGGACACAGGCTGTGACAGGGGCACGGTCGACACCATCGCCACCGCGAACCTGTTCGGCCCGGATCGCTTCTTCCTCGGTTACGTCTGGCTGCGGTACGCGCCGGCATGCCACGCGGTCTGGGCTCGCTTCGAGCCGGCGACCGACGACATGGCAGAACTGCCGGGTGCGACGGTCACCGTCACAGCCGTGCGGCCCTCCGACGGCCGGATCACTCACTATCCGACCCCCTACCTGGGGGCATTCGTCTACGGCAACATGCTGCTGACCACTCACGACTGTGTGTCGGCCGAAGCCACAGTGACCGC